>VFQT010001394.1_pt1 | contig 29336 bp, 19 predicted proteins | sample 3512381 | NCBI WGS metagenome assembly VFQT01 (sample SAMN10412376, study PRJNA504923) | tailings metagenome | isolation source: Relicate 2 Philex TSF3 active mining site | place: Philippines: Tuba, Benguet | collected 2017-08-29
TCCTCACAGACGGAAACGGAACGTCTCGAAGAAGTACAGACTGACCCAGTCCACCAGTGTGCGATCCTCGACCATGAATCGAGCATGTCCGCGCATGCCGGGCTTCATCAGTGCGGCATCAGCAGCAGTCGCGGGATCATCAAAATGCAGTTCCGCTATCGCGCGATACGCCGTACTGGCTAGTTGCTCCTGACCGCTCTGGCCGGGCCTGGTCGCCATGGAACCACCAAACCGCGTCGTCAGATTCTCAGGGGCCACGACCTCACCCTTCGGTGAAAGACGGGTCACTCGAGTCAGCCAGGTGATGTCCGCCAGATGCTCCAGCTTGATCTGCACCTCACCGGATTTCGGCAGGGCTCCTCGATCCGTCTGATCGATATACAGCACGGCCTGCAGCTTTTCGGAAGGAGCGATACTGACAATTTCCTGACCGGCCTCCAGACTGCAGCCGGCATTACGCAGGTCCAGTGGAGTACCGTTCCAGGAAGCCAGCTTCATCTGATCCAGTTCGTTCTTCGGCTGCTCGGGAATTCGCCGGGCTGCAACCAGAGTCCCTGCGGTCGGAGCTCTCACAACGCGGTGCGGACTGATCTTCACCAGCTCACGAATCACCTGCTCCAGTTCCAGAATCTCCGCCAGCGTATCGCTGGCTGAACCATCATCGCCAACATTGCGATAGCGGTCGTAATTCTCCGTTCGCAGCACAAGTTCACTCACTCGACGACGCAGCTCGTCCTCACGCTTCAAATCGTCCGGATTCTCCATCACAGCCAGCACTGCCCGCTGCTCAACCCGATCACCGTTGCCCGGCATCATCGCATACTCAGACTCGTCAGGCATGCCCTGCAGCAGACTGAGCTGCTGCGGATCAATCGCCAGTCGACCGGATTCACCCGGCTCACTGATCGCGACCATGCTGGCCCGCGCACGCTGCTCCAGCTGACGCAGCGATCGCACCCACTGAGCATACTCTGCGGGGCGCACGATGCGACCGGAAATCGGCGCCGGTACCACCACAACGCCCTGAGGCTCCAGCACACACGCCGCTTCATGATACCAGGGAATCCGGACCACTGCTGCCAGCCAGCAGGCCACACCAACGGCAGCCAGGGATACCGCAATCTTCGGTTTACTCATGGGTTCTGTCCTCGGAGCGGAAATGATCTGCCAAATACTGCGAAACAGGGCAAAAAAGATCCCCGCCATGGAAAACACAAGAACCGTCACACCCACACTCTGCAGGTCATACGGCTTCAGCACCGTATACAGAAACAAACTGATCGACACCAGCACCACCCAGCGATAACACCACGCCGCAATCGCATAGGTCACAAACCACGCCCTGCCCGTCTCCGGCATAAACGGGTCCGGACGGGACTCAATCCCCAGACAATACCAGGAAAATGCCTCCCGCAGCAGCTTCTCGGACTTCTGCCGCAGATTGGGAATCTCCAGGAAGTCACTCATCATGTAGTAACCGTCAAACCTCATCAGAGGATTGGCGTTGAAAATCACCGTCGTAATTGTGGTCACAAAGAAGATATTGAGCGCCAGATGATGCAGCATTCCGGGCTTCGTCAGCCACCAGACGTAAATCGCGACCGCACTCAGGATCACCTCAATATACATCCCCGCCGCGCCAATGATGATCCGATGCCATTTGTTCTTCATCATCCACGAATCTGTCACATCACAGTACAGACAGGGACTGAACACCAGCAGCATGACACCCATCTCGTGACACTCGCCGCCGTAGTGCACGCAACTCAGCCCGTGCCCGAATTCGTGAATCACCTTCGCCAGTCCCAGCGTGACCCACAGATAGATCAGATTGGGCCAGCCGAAAAAACTCTGAAACTCAGGCAACCGACTGCGAAATTCATCCAGATTGGCACCCAGCACCAGCCACGATGACACCACAAACAACATGCACAGCGACACACACACCGGATGAAACATCCAGGCCAGCCACGGCTGCATCGCCCGCAATGTCAGTTCCGGATCCCAGCCCGGCAGTCGCAGCGACAGCAGACTCATCAGAGTCTGCTGGATTTTTTCCTTGCGAGTCTTGCGGCGCTCACGAATCACCGCCGCACCCTGACCAGCACGGTTGCTGATCACCAGACCCTTCTTGTGCAGATCCGTGATCAACTGCTGAATGTCACTCAATGTGATCTGCAGCGCCGGAAACTCTCGCTTCAGCTCATCACGCACCTGCTCCAGACTGCGTTTGCCGTCCAGCAGCTCCAGAATCCGATACTGCTCCAGCTGCAAACGATGATACTTCAGCGCGATCGGATCCTTGATCACCTCATAGCCCACACCCAGATAATCAATCCGGGCAACGACCAGATCCCGCCGCTTCTCCAGCGGGACCGGACGCTGGCTGGAAGCCATCATGCCGCCGATACTCATAACTGCACCACTCCCGACTGCCGCTCAATACGCAGTACGCACACACAGGATGATCAGTTGCGAGCCTTCGCAAGGACCGTGGCTGTCACAGGCATGCCCTGATACAGCAGATACCGACCGTACTGATCCTGACGATTCGGAACAAATACACTCAGCTTGGTCATGGGCGTCCCGGAAATGTTGTCCAGCACCGGATCAATGAACCGAATCTCTCCCAGAAAAACACTGTCCTCGGACTCACCCACCTGGACCTCTGCCGCCGCAAACTCCGCCGGATCACTCGCCCCGGCACCGGATGCTGCTCCCTCACCGTCAAACAGCGAACCACCAGGACGACGCCCCGGTGCCTCGCGCACACTTTCCACCGCCTTCGCCTCGCCCACCCGAATCTCCACCTGATCTCCCACAAACAGCATCCGACGCAGACTTGCCGGGACCTTCACCTGAGCACGCAGAACGGACATGTCCGTCAGCTCAAGCACCTGCTCACCAGGACGCACATTCTGACCCGGAAACACCTTCACCAAAGTCACCAGCCCGTCGAACGGAGCCTTCACAGTGTACTGAGCCAGCTGCGCCTGCTTGATCTGCAGATCCGCTTCCTGAATCAACTTGTCGTCCACCGCCTTCCGCAACGACGCATCCCCCTTCTTCACCTCCAGCTCAACCTGCCGAATCTCACTCGGATTAAACGCCCCCGGACGACGCTGGTTCGCCTCCCGCTTCTGCTGCTCCTCCGCCTTCGCTACCTCCAAAGACACCTTCGCAAACTCAATCTCCGTCTGCAGGTCCAGCTCCACCTTCGCCCGCTTCACCTCCGCCTGAATCACCGCATCGTCCAGACGGATCATCTCATCACCCGCCTTCACCAGCACACCCTCGTCCGATGGCGTCACACTCACGATTCGACCCGCAACCTCAGTCGATATCGGAACCCGCCGAACTACCTCCAGCAATGCCGAATGCGCCGAAATTCGCTGCACTTCCTGACCACGCACAGCCACAACGCTGCACATCACCAGTACGGAAGTCAAAAACACAACCAAGCCGCGGGAAATCAACGACATCGAACAAACCCTCGGGGCAAAACCGCTGATACCAGGCAGACTGAAAACAGACCACCACCACCTATGTCTAGCGAAACACAGGATTTGCCTCAATCCCGGCTTCCCACTTCAGTCATTTCCGACGCAAAACAAACACAACATCTTCTGATCGCCCGTTCACACTGCAGGGCTTTTTGATGTTGTACCCAAAGTCATACGTCTCCGCGATCTCCAATCCACGCACACGCTTCACCAAAGCCAAAAACTCCGCATGCTTATACGTCCGATACTCCATGTGATCCACGATCCGCAGACGCTTTGTCGGAGTAAACACATCGACGTGCAGACCCAGATGCTCCAAACGCGTTTTCCGGTCAATCCCCTTCGACCACATGTACGAATTTACCACCAGATTGCCCCGCCGCGCTGACCACGCCTCCTCCTGCATCGGCTGACACTGAGTCGGCTCAAGATGAATTCCCAGCACATACAGCCCACCCTTGTTCAACCCCCGCGCCATACACTGCAGATGCCCCAGAGCCTGCTCTTCCGTCGCCAGATGACGGAATGTGTTGATCATGTTGAATGCCGCATCGAATTTCGTCTTCACCCGAAACTTCGACATGTCTCCCACAACCACCGTCTCCGGCAGCTTGTACTTCGCCAGTCGCTTGTTGCAGAAGTCAACCGCCTTCGGATTCAGATCGTTGCCCGAGACGGCATAGCCCTCACGGCCCAGCTTGATCAGCAGCCGGCCCGTACCACAGGCCGGTTCGAATATCGAATGCACCTCACAGCCCGCGTGCTTCTGAAAACAAGCCTTCAGAAAACGATACTCGGCCGCAACGTCCGAACCGAACAGCAGATCATAATACACAGGGTAGTCATAAATGCTGGCTTCAACCTGATTCGACATGGTGGCGACTTTCCGTCATGGCAGTACAAAGAAATACTGCCGCAGATTATCGCCCCGACTGCTGTGTTGCAGTCCCCTGCCCCGCTGCATCCGGTGATTCCGAATACTGGCCCACAGCGACCCGCCCGCTTCACTCCGCAAATTCATGCACATCCACAGCCCGAAAATCCACATCCGTCCCGGGATCATGCCCCTGCAGACTCAAATGCCCCGGCTGCAGTCGTCGCCCCTGACGCGGATTCTCATTCTCGACCCGCTCATCACGCCAGTCCACTACCTGATAACCGTTGACCCACGAACAGAACCGATCACCGTCAGCAATCAGCACCGCCGTCAAAAAACTGCCGTCATCAGCGACCACATAACGAGCTGCAGCGCGACGAAAAATGGCCCCGGTCCCCGAATCCGCAGGACGACTGCGGTCGCCATCCCTGAAACCATTGTGCAGCTGCATTTCATAACCATTCGAAGGCGTCGCTTCCGAACCCGGCATCGCCCGAAAAAATACTCCACTGTTCAACCCCGGCCTGTTCAAACGAGCTGACACCTTCAGCACAAAATCCCCATACTGACCCTCGCTCTCCAAAAAACCGGGACCACCGGCAGCATGCACCAGACCATCCCTGATCGCAAACTCAGCCTGACTGCCCGGAACCACTCGCCAGCCCGACAGATCACTGCCGTTCAGCAGACTGCGAAAACGCAGCGGTCTCACACACACGTTCCGATACGCCGCACGACCCTGATTCATCTGCAGACCCAGTCGGCCCGTTCTGCGAGCTGTCTCGGGCTTGTCCGTGAAATCCACAATCTGCTGGCCATCCAGCCAGACCTGAATCCGTAAACCCTCACACAACACCCGAAAACTGTGCCAGCCACCCTCAACAGCCGGCACATTCTCAGCCACAAATCGTCCCACCAGACTGCCCGTCCTGTGAGTCGGATGACTGTCACAGATATTCAGCTCATACGTGTCCCGTGCCGGATCCGCTGCCGCCTCGGCCGTCCGCAGAAAAATCCCGCTGTTGCCGCCAGCTGAAAGCTGAAAATCACATCGCAGCTCAAAATCGTCCAGCTGAAACGGCGTCAGCAGCAGGCTTTTCCCGCCTTCATCCACCACAATCGCACCGTCTTCAACCCGCCAGTTGCCAGCCGCCGGAACCTGCCAGCCAAACAGAGAACGCTGATCAAACAGACTGATCCAGCCGTCAGCAATCTCAGCATCCGTCAGCGGCGGCTTCACAAACTCTGCCCGCACAGCCGCAGCCTCCGCTGTACCACCGGCAGCTTCCACAGCCTGCGCCGCAGATGACGCAGACACAGACTTTTCAGAAACCGCTGCAGGCTGCTGCCCGCATCCCGCGACCAACAGCACAAGTCCCGCACAACACCAGCGCAGAAACGTCATACATACCCCATTTCCCGGCAAATCACAGGTCACGACTGCTGAGCCGACTTCACGCAGAATACGCCGACGCCAGCGCCGTGGAGACCGTCTGCAGCAACTGCCGAGGCGGGACGGGCTTCCGCAGCACCGAAAAGGCCTCTGCCTCACGCGCGTCACGGTGCAGCTCGTCACTGGTATCCGAAGTGATCAATATGCAGGGTCGCAGACGATCCAGTCGCTTCAGCACCTTCAGCGTCTCAAGACCCGTCAACACATGCATGTGCATGTCCAGCAGCACAATGTCAATCCGCTGGATGGTGACAACCTCAAGAGCCTGCTCACCGGACTCTGCCTCGTGCAGACGCAGAAACGGGCGGTCCTCAAGCACTTCGCGCAAAACGCGACGAAACGACGCGTTATCGTCGGTTATCAGCACGTCAAATGTGCGGTCGACATGCAGCATCTGCACCGCTCCTGAAGATGATTCGAATCCCTGAAACATCTGGAAGCACACTCAAATAGCAGCTGCAACATCCACCGCAACTGCTGTTCGCCAGCTGACACAAGCCGGCTTACCCAAAACACCGCTGACCAGACGGGCACCAACACACCGCAGCACCCTGGAAAATCATTGACTTTCCTGACTGGCTAACCCGGTACTATGAAGTTTCTTGTCAGGGAAATCCAGTTCTTCTGCAAAAATTGCTGGTTTTCCGGAGCGATCAACGGGCCGGCGGACGGTTTAATCCGATTGATGCCGCCGTGCCGCACACCGCCTCTCCCGGCAGTTTTTGCCTGCATTCGCCCCCGAAAAAAACCGATTTTCGCCGACGGCCACCCCCGGCATGCGAATTTCGCCGATCCCCGCACACGACACACTTCCACCTGCCAGCCGACCTCTCGTTTCACAGATTCAGGCTGTTGACCGCCCGCACTCGAACTGCGACAACGAACCGCCTTTCACAAACCCTTCCATTCCGACTCCGGACACTTCCGCTGATCCAGCCCCCCCCTCTCCTTTCCCCGATCGGACACAGCAGTGCAGCTGCCGCACCGGAGCACTGCAGGAGTCTTCCCATGACCCGGCTTCGCCTGAATTCTTCCGCCCTGATCGCACTCGGCATGCTCTTCGCCTGCGCCAGTGGCTGCACAACCTCACTGTTTCGCGCTGAAACATGGTCCGGGCTCATGCAGAAACCGGACATACTCGAACACGGCACCGAACTGCGCGTCATTACCAGATTCACCGCCGCCCTCAACGAAAACAAGGAAGCCGAGTTTCGCCGCACCATCTCCACTCGCTTTGAAAACTCGGCCCTCCGCGCTCCCGACTCCTTCCGCGATCTTGAAATCCTGAAACTGCCCAAAGGCGAACTGGAAATCGTTGAAAGTACCACGGACGATCAGGGACGCTGCGAAACAGTTGCCAGGGAAAAAACCGGAACCACCAAGTATCAGTTCATTCTCGTCAAAGACCCGGCCAAAGGCCGCTGGGTCATCGATGACGTCATGCTCCGCCAGCAGAAAAAAGGGACCCGCTCCACCAAATCCGCTGTCGAACTCATGGATCTCCTGATCACACTCCGCGAATTCCTCAACACCTGGGAAAAAGGCAGCCGCGAAGAAGTCCTGCAGGCCGTTTCCAGCGAAATGGCCGCCTCCCTCGATGCCCTGCCGGAACCATGGCGAATCTGCCTGACCAACGAAATCCTCGCAGAATACTCCCCGGACATGGCACGCCGCCCGGAAATCCAGATGAACGACACCGATGCCGTCGGCAAGCTGCCCGCTAAGAACGGCTACTTCCTCGTGAAAGTCGTCCGCGAAGATGACCGCTGGCAGGTTGCCGACATCGAACACCGCAACAGCCTCCGCAACAGTCGCGGTGATCACCACCCCGGCTCCGTCCTCAGACAGGCCCGCGCTGTTCTCGCCGTCTCCAGCTTCCTTAAAGCCTACAACCAGCAGGACCTTGACCAGCTGCAGCTGGTCAGCGAAACACGATTCTTCGAAAGCTCACTCCGCATCGGTGACCTCGACACCATCCAGCTGCCACCCCCGGACCACGCTCCGGAAAATGTCCAGATTCAATCGTTCGCCGGAAAACTGACCGTGATCCTGCCTGACACCGAACACGTCGTAAGACTCGATCTGCAGTCCTCAGATACCTCCACCGAAAACACCGGCGAAAAACAGGAACTCGCCGATGTCGAAAAGTCATTCATGGTTTCCGACGTCACCCTCTACGATCAGCGCAGCCAGAAACAACGCAGCCTGAAAGCCGCCTTCACCGCTCCGGCTCGAGCAATGCTCTTCATTTCCGCACTGCACGACCACGATCTGCCCATTCTTCGCCAGATCTCCTCCACACAACTCAACGAAGGGATCTGGAGCCGAATTGATCAGAACTGGCTTTCCGAGTTTCCACTGAATTCAGTCCCCGGTGGCCAACTGGAACTTGTCGAAACCAACTCCACAGGCTCCGCCACCGAACTGCAGTTCCAGTCCGCCGATGGACTGCTCTGCAGCGTCATCATGGAAGATGAAAACGGCTCACTGGTCGTCACAGACCTGCAGTACCCCGGTGCCGATCTGGCTGTCGCCTCCCTCAAAACACAATTGCTCGTTTCCGTACCCATCATTGATTTTGCCCGCGCATGGCAGGCTGATGACATCGAGACCGTTCGCAAAATGACCTCCAGCGATTTCAATCGACTCGTCTGGAGCAATGTTCGCGAACTGCCCGATAACCTCGACTCCATTCCGCAGCTGCTGAAACAACCCGTTCTCACTGTCCAGCAGTCACCTCAGACCGCCGTCGTCCAGCTGGGAAGTCGCAACACCACCACGGTCACCCTCGTTCGCGAATCCGGAGAATGGGTTATCGATGAAATTTCCTGCACCATGAAAAACAGGACCGTGCTGCACGTCCGCAAGTCATTGCGAGAAGATATCGCCGCACGATTCCTCGGACGACCAACTGACAGCGTGCGACAGGCTGCCCTGCAGGGCAGCGAAGCCGATGCGGAAGCCGGCGGCGTTGTACATGCCGTGGGTCAGGCTCCCGCCCCCCGCCCCCGCGGCAACCTCTCACTGCCCTCCGGAAGCTCGGCCAGCCCCCGCACAAATGCAGGCCCCGCTGCCCGCACCGCACTGGACCTGACCGAAGAACCCGCCCCACCAAAACCAACAGCCAGGAAAGCAGCCCCGAAACAACCCCGCCCGCCGGAGTCACAATCCGTGGCACCAGCCGACCCGGAAGTGATGGCTGAGGAACCGTCGGCAGAAGTCACCGCGAGTGATGCTGAACCCACCGCCACAGAGGAAGATACCGCCACAGAGGAAGATACCGCCGGAGACCTGCACTTCGGACCTCCTCAGAAAACTGCCAGACAAACCAGTCGTCGGCCCGCACTGCCTGCCGATCGACCAGTCGAAATCCCCATCGACTGATCATCACCGCGACTTTGACTCAGCTGCCGGCTGCACCGGCAACGCAGCCTCCAGCTGAGACTCCACGGGCTGCACCGTTGCTCGATGACGCTCCACCGCAGCCTGAATCTCCGCCAGCACCTCGGGGTGCTCCTTCGCCACATTCCAGCGCTCCCCAGGATCCACTCGCAGCTCATACAGCTGCGGCGGATCCTGACGCTCCGGTTCCGGAACGCCATAACCGGTCTGAGTCAGAAAGTGTGCTTTCCAGGAACCGCGACGACACGCATACAGCGTCGTCCCGCGATAGTACATATAAGCATCCCGCTCCACACTGCCAGTCCCCAGCAGCAACGGAGCAATATCACAACCATCCAGCACAACCTCCGGAAGCGGCTGACCACTGAATCCCGCAATCGTCGGCAGCAGATCCATCGTACACGCCGGCTCCCGCTGAATCACCCCCGCCGGAATCCTGCCTGGCCACCACACAATCCCAGGCACCCGCATCCCGCCCTCCCACGTCGATCCCTTGCCGTCACGCAGCAGCCCCGCCGAACCGCCGTGGGCATCAAAAATCAGCCACGGGCCGTTGTCGCTGCTGAACACCACCATCGTTTTTTCCGCCAGCCCGCAAGACCTCAGCACATCCAGAATTCGCCCCACACTCCAGTCCAGCTCTTCCACCACATCCCCATAAATGCCCGCCGCACTGCGACCACGAAACTCCGCAGAAGCAAACAAGGGCACATGCGGGAAATTGTGAGCCAAATACAGAAAAAACGGCTGCTCACCGCTCTCCCTGATAAACCGCTCCGCCTCCTCTGTGTATCGGCGAGTCAGCACGCGCTGGTCCGGAGCCGTCTCCACCACCTCCGTCCCCCGAATCAGTGGCGTCCTCCAGTAATCGTTCTGCTCCACAAAGAATTTGCCACGACCCGCCGGAGCATCCGCGGCAGGCAGCATGTCATTCGAATACGGCATCCCGAAATACTCATCAAAACCATGCTGCGGCGGCAAATGCTCAGGCAGATGCCCCAGATGCCACTTGCCCACCGCGGCCGTCCTGTAACCCGCGCCACGCAATAACTCCGCAATCGTCACTTCACCCTTCGGCAAGCCACCCGCCGAATTATTGCGCAGCACCCGAAATCGGTCGTGACACATCCCGTTTCGCACCGGATACCGACCGGTCATCAATGCGGCACGACTGGGAGTACACACTTCAGCCGCCGAGTAAAACTCCGTGAACCGCATGCCCTCAGCAGCCATGCGATCCAGATTCGGCGTGCGAATCGACGGATGCCCGTAACACGACAGATCCCCATACCCCAAATCATCCGCATAGATGATCACAAAGTTGGGCCTGTCCGTCGCCCGCACAACGCACTGCCCGCAGACACCGCTGTACAAAAACAGCAATAACACCCAGCGCAGAACTCGGCTCATATACCCGCCCTTCGCAGACAATCCTCAACCCTGACCGCTGCTCCACCCGCCGCCAGACTGGCGTCCGCCGCCTCCATGAAACCAAACAGCTCCAGCATCTCAACTTCCGAAACCGGAGCCGCACCGCCCCGAAAAAACCGCACAATCTCACGCAGCAATGGCGGATACTCCGCCGGCAGCCGCACCTGACAAATCGACTGACTGCCAAACACCGTCAACCCCCAGCCCACCGCCTGCCGCTCATACGCCAAACCCCGAAATACCCCCACCCGACCATCACCCCAGATGCCCGTCGTCACATCTCCGCTGGCCGCCTGCACTCGCCGCACCTCTCGACACCCCGTGCCCATCACCGAATACAGCACTTCCAGACCATGGATGCCGTACCACGCCAGTTGCAGATGCCCCAGCCCGGCCCGCAGAGTCCCAAAGGCCTCGCAGCCCAAAATCTGCTCACCCCTCAGTTCCTGCTGCAACTCCCGCAGCGGAACCTGAAATCTCAGCGCCGACGCCGTAAACCACTGAGTCCCCAGGCGACGAGCCAGCAACGCAATCCGAACCGCGTCCGCCAGATCATGCGCCAACGGCTTGTCCACAAACACAGGCTTGCCCGCCGCAAAAATCTGCTCCGCCAAACCCAGATGCTGACGACCATCCACGCTGCCCAGAATCACGGCATCACACTGCTGCAGCAACTCATCCACAGTCGCCGTAATCACCGTCCCCAGACCCCGCATTTCCTCCGTCAAGGCCTGCACCCGATCACGACTCAACGGAAAATCCGCAGAACCCCCGGGCCAGCCAGCGGTAATCCGCGCTCCCCCGTACTCACACCCTGCAGCATCCTCCAGCAGCAGCCTCGCAAACGCAGTGCAGTGCGAAGAATCCAGTCCGACAAATCCAATTCTCAGCATGCCCTGATTTCCACTCGACTGCCGCAACTCACGCCAGCAACTCCTCAATCCGATGGCCGCCATTCACAATCTGCACCGGACGCCCCACCGGAGTCTGATAGATGCGGTCCGCATCCACTCCCAACAGCCCAAAGATGGTTCGCAGCAGATCCTGTATGCCGTACGGCTGCGTCGTTGGATAGCTGGCCGTTTCGTCACTGGCCCCGACCACAGCACCCCGGCGAATGCCACCGCCAGCCAAAATCACCGTCTGACACTGCGACCAGTGGTCACGACCGGCATCCTTGTTGATTCGCGGAGTCCGCCCCATTTCACCCATCATCACCACCAGCGTCTCATCCAGCATACCCTGCTCATCCAGATCCGACAGCAGCGCGTACAATGCTCGGTCAGTCGGAGGCACCAGCGTCTTTTCATGGCTGGTGAAATTGTCGAAATGCGTGTCCCAGCTGCCATGATCAATCCCAATGAAACGACAGCCGGCCTGCACCAGCCGCCGCGCCATCAGTGCACACTGTCCAATCGATGTGAAGCCGTAACGCTCGCGCACCTTGTGATCTTCCGCCTGCAGATCAAATGCCCGCCGCGCTTCAGGTGACGTCACCAGATCCACAGCCTTCTCATAATACGACCGCAGCATTTCAGCACGACCCGCCGCCTCACTGCCCGCACCCAGCTGCTCGACTCCCTGCAGCAGTCGCTGACGCCTCGCAAATCGCTCCTCACTCACCTGACCTGGAATGTCCAGATCACGAACCCGAAAGTCCGCCTGCACCGGATCATTGTCAATCGTGAACGGTCCATACTTCGCACCATAAAATCCCGGACCACCCGGACCCAGACCGTTCGGAATTTCCACATACGGAGGCACCGCACCCCGCGGTCCCAGCTCACGCGAAATAATCGAGCCAATCGAAGGATACAGCTCGTTAAACGGTATCCCCTTCGCCTGACCATCCGCAAAACTGGGCGGATATCCCGTCAGTACCCAGTGCCGACCAGTCTGGTGCGCATTGTCCTTGTGACTGTGAGACCTCAGAATTGTGAACTTGTCCGCAATCCCCGCCGACAACGGCAGCAGCTCGCTGATCTGAGTCCCCGGAACACACGTGGAAATGGGCTTGAACGGACCACGAATTTCCGCCGGCGCCTCAGGCTTCAGGTCCCACATGTCAATGTGACTGGGACCACCCTCCAGCATGAAAAAAATACACGCTTTGGCTTTGGCTGCCACAGGCAGTGCAGCCTCGGCCTGCAACTGCAGCAACAGCGGCAGACTAAGCCCTCCCAGCAGGCCCGTACTACCCACCTTCAGCATCCGCCTTCGCTGAAGTTGCGCCGCATCATCCCGCCAACCCGAATTGTTCCGAGTCCCACGCATCACCTGTCTCCTTGAATCCGGCACTGACCGGCCCAGCAGCAGGCCCGTCGCCCGCACACACTCAGTGATTGAACACAAACTCACGGGAATTCAACAGTGTCCACAGCAGGTCCTCCGTCGCCACTCGACGGTCACCCGCCTCCGCAAAAACCTGCCGCGTCAGCTCCAGCTCCGCCTCCGTCGGACGACGACTGCACGTCAGCAAATACAACTCCTCAATCAGCTCGCTGTCCGACAGAGGCGCAGCTGCCAGACGAGCCGCTGTGCCCGTGCGACTGTGAATCCGCGACATCGTCTCCTCAGAATTCATCAGGTGCAGAGCCTGCGCTATGCTGGGCTCCACCCCCCGCTCACAAGCACACACCGTCTGCCGCGCCGGTCGCCCAAACACCTCCAGAAATGCCGACGGCAGCTTGTTGTCCCACACCTGAATCGCCCGATAACCCACCGGCCAGCCATTGAACTGCGCAGGCACTCCCGTCGCCTGCGAGACACAGTCCAGCAAAACCTCAGCCGGCAAAGGTTTCCAGACCGCATGCGAATAGTTCTGCTCGTCCAGTGCATTCTCAGGAGTCGAACGGGCACTTAACTGATACACCCGCGAATTCAGCACCGTCGCCGTGAAACGCCGCAGATCATACCCCGTGTCCTGCAGATGCTTCGCCAGTGCCGCCAGCAGCGGCTCATTCGATGCCGGATTCGTCGCCCGCAGATCATCCACCGGCTCCACCAGACCACGACCCAGGTAATGAGCCCAGATGCGGTTCGCCAGCGTCCTCGAAAAATACGGATTCGCCGGTCCCGTCATCCAGTCAGCAACCCCCCGACGCCAGTCACCCCGCTCCGGCAACTGCCAGTCCACCGCTCCCGGTGGACGCGGAGCCACGTCCAGACCCGTCCGCGGATGTTTCAATGCCGCTCCGGCTCGAGCAGTGATCTTCTGCCCCCCGCCCGCAGCCGCCTTCCGCTCCACTCCCGTAAACATACCAGCAAACCCAAAGTAGTCCGACTGATCCCACTTCTCAAACGGATGATGATGACACTGCGCACACTCCAATCGAACTCCCAGAAACAACTGACTGACAGCACGAGCCAGTTTCTCGGGAGTCTCCTGCACCTGATAAAAACCCGCCGGAGACTCCGCCAGAGTCGACCCCTGAGCCGTCAGCACCTCCCGGGCAAACTGGTCAAAAGGTACGTTCGCTGCAATCCGGGAATGAATCCAGCGAGTCATCGCCACAGCGCCCTCAGGAGTCACCGTGTCCTTATCCACCTGCAGCAGATCTGACCAGCGCTGCGCCCAGTAATCCGAATACTCAGGACGCTCCAGCAGACGCTCAACCATCCGCTGCCGCTTGTCCCCGGCCGGATCGTCCAGAAACTGCCGAGCCTCAGCGGCGGTCGGCAATGTTCCTATCGTGTCCAGAAACACTCGACGCAGCCACACTCCGTCACTCGCCAGCTCGCCCGGCTGAATATTCAGCTGCTGCAGCTTGTCCCACACCAGACCGTCGATGAAATTGTGCTCCGGCGGACGCTGAAACTGACCCGACTGCCGCGGGCGAGTCACACGGCAGATCGTCACATGCCCCGCATAACGCACCAGGATCGCTGCCTCACCAGGCACCTCGGTCGATACCACAAATCCATCCCGGTCCACTGCCGCTATCCCGTCCTGATTGGACTGATACTCAGCCTCAGTTGTCACCGGTCGCAAACTGCCATCACTCAGCCTGGCAGTCACTCGCAGCTGCTGCACACCCCGCGCAGGCAAGGAGACCGCTGACGGCTCAACCAGAATCTCCACCACCGGATCACCACTGTCCGGCTCCAGCACCAGCCCCTCCGACATCCACCTCAACAGCGTCCGATGCCAGCGCGATCCCGAAATAATCTTCTGGCCACCACCATGCGGAATCCCGGCCGTCGCCTTCTGCAGAAACAAACTTGCCGCAGGAGCCCCCGGAAACACCCGCCGACCACGACCCTCCAGCACGATCGCCGCATGATCCGCTGCCGCGTCATACCCAAATACACTGAGCCGAAATCCGTTCTGACCCTCAGCCTTGCCATGACAACCACCCGAATTGCAGCCCGCACGCGTCAGAATCGGCAGCACATCCTGGCGAAACAGCACCGGCACAGGCTGCGACACCGCATGCACCTGCACCGCAACCTGCAACTGCTGCTCACCCAGCCGAATTGTCAGCACCCCGGCACCGTCACGCTGAGCAGAAACAAGACCCGTGGAACTGATCTGTACAAGCCCCGGATCAGACAGCTCAAAACGGCATTCACGAGTCACATCCGTGGCGACAGCGCCCTCACCACGCAAAACCACCAGCTGATCCGCTGACTCAGGACCCGACAACACCACCCGCGACGGAATGCACCGCAACGGCACCGCCACATCGTCCGCCCACGCGATGGCAGACACCAGGATGCTGCCCCACAGCAACCCGCCCAAAAACATGACTGGCAACAGGATTCGGTGCATGCTTCACCCGACCCGAAACTGGCAATCCCTGCGGTCAGGCTGCCTGACCAACCACGCCGATCTTAATCGCATCGGACTTCCAATGCGACAGTCCATCGGAAAACCGGGGCTTTTCAGGGGAAAAACTCGATCTGCCGGCAGGTTCAGCCGGTTTCCAGCACCACCACTCCCCGCTTCATCCCAACCTGAATTCGGGAATCCCGTGACAAATTGAGGCCGGAGTGAGAGAATGAGAACAGACGCTGAGCCCCCATAACCAACTCACCGGAAAGGTCCCACATGAAGTCCGCTTTTGAAGCCGCTCAGCAGTATTTCGAAGAAGCTGCTTCCATCATGGGACTCTCCGACAGCATGAAAGATCTGCTGGTCACACCGGAACGCGAAATCAAAGTCCAGGTGCCCATCCGACGCGATAATGGACAAATCGCCACCTACATCGGATACCGCATGCAGCACAACAGCGCCCGCGGTCCCATGAAAGGCGGACTCCGCTACCACCACGAAGTCAACGCCGATGAAGTCCTCGGCCTCGCCTCACTGATGACCTGGAAAACCGCAGTTGTTGACATCCCCTACGGCGGCGCCAAAGGCGGGATCAGCGTCGATGTCCGGGATCTTTCCGTGGACGAACTCGAACGCCTGACTCGACGCTTTGTTGACGAAATTCATGATCTGTTCGGACCGGACAAGGACATACCCGCTCCCGACATGGGAACCAGCTCCCAGACCATGGCATGGATCATGAATCAGTACCAGAAGTTCCATGGCTTCGCCCCGGCCTGCGTTACCGGTAAGCCCGTGGACCTGTACGGTGCGGAGGGCCGCGAGGAAGCCACGGGGCGCGGTGTCTCAAATCTCACGCTGGCCTTTCTTCGCCGCCTCAACCGCACTGCCGAAACCAGCACCTTTGCCATTCAGGGATTCGGCAATGTCGGCACCTACACAGCCTCCTGCCTGCACCAGGCCGGAGCCCGCATCATTGCCATCTCCGATGTGAACGGCGGTATCCTCAACCCCGCCGGCATCGATATCCCCGCTGCCCTCGAATACTCCGCCACCAAAAAGACTCTCACCGGTTTCCCTGGTGGCACGCCCATCTCAAATGCCGAGCTGCTGCTGCTGGAAACTGACGTCCTGATCCCGGCCGCACTGGGCAATGTCCTGACCGCAGACAACGCACACGACGTCCGGGCGAAGTTCATCGTCGAAGCAGCCAACGGTCCGGTCACTCCCGAAGCTGATGCCATCTTCCGCCAGCGCGAAATCCCCGTGCTGCCGGATATCCTCGCCAATGCCGGCGGAGTCACCGTCAGTTATTTCGAATGGGTGCAGAACCAGCAGTACTTCCGCTGGGATCTCAGCCGCGTTCGTGAAGAGCTCGAAAAATACATGACGCGCAGCTTTAATCGCATCTGGACGATCGCAGTCGAAAAGAAGGTCCCGCTTCGCACTGCCGCCTACCTGCTGGCAATCGGACGCGTCGCCCGCGCTACCGAACTGGGAGGCGTCTGACAGGTTCATGCTTCCCTCACTGATGAATGCTCAGCCACTGTACGACCACCTGCAGTCTCTGCAGCGCCACGACTGGGCCGCAGCACTCAGACAGCAGACTGCCGACGCGATCGCGCCAGGACGCAATGGACACCTGCCGCTGTGGACAGACACCTGGGCCCGACTGCCTGACTGTCCCGATGCCCGCATTCGGACCGTCGCCGACGCAGTCGCCGTCACCGGAACACTCAGCGCCGCTGACGACATGGCCCTGCCCTCACTGCTGAAAACTCTGCACCCCTGGCGCAAGGGTCCATTCCGCTTCTTCAGCACTCATATCGATACCGAATGGCGCTCAAATCTGAAATGGGATCGCCTCGCCGGCAACATCGATTTCCGCGGCTGCCGCGTCGTCGATGTCGGCTGCGGCAACGGCTACTACGGCTGGAGAATGCTGGAAGCAGGAGCCTCCTTCGTGCTGGGACTCGATCCGTTCCTGCTCTACGTCATGCAGTTCGAATTCCTCCGCAGATATGCCCCGGATAACACTCCCCACTTCCTGCTGCCTCTGGCCGACGACGCACTCACAAACGCCCCGGCACTGTTCGACATCGCCGTGTCCATGGGAGTCCTGTATCACCGAGCCAGCCCCATTGAACACCTGCAACTGCTGTGGAATACCCTGCGGCCAGGCGGACGACTGGTCCTCGAAACACTGGTCGTCGAAGGTGGCCCCGAAACAGTCCTTGTACCCCCCGGACGCTATGCCAAAATGCGCAACGTCTGGTTCATTCCCTCGGTCGATCTGCTGATCCGCTGGCTGCAGCGAATCGGATTTCGCCACCCGGAACTGCTGGATGTGTCCATCACCACCACACACGAACAGCGCAGCACTGACTGGATGACCTTCGAATCGCTGCCCGATTTTCTGGACCCCGCAGATCCAGCCCGGACCATCGAAGGCTGCCCCGCGCCACGCCGCGCCCTGCTGACTGCCATTCGCTGAACACCAACCCCAAACCCCGCACTACCACTGCTGCGGCGGATTGGCCACTATGTAATCAGCAATCAGCCGCGCATAGAACGCCAGCCCACGCTCCGAAAGACCCGGAAGCTCACTGTCAAACAGTCGAGCAGGCTCGGCGTCCTTCAAAAACCGCGGACTGCTGTCCAGAAACCGCACTTCCGACTCCGCACAAACCGCCGCCAGAGACTGAAACGGCAATCGACTGCGGAAAGGCGTTGCCCCGCGAATCCGGCAGCGACGAGTCGCCTGCGGACAATGACTGCCATCCACCACCTGCCAGACCACCGGACAGGTTGTCACCAGCAGCCGCCCGCCATCCGCCTCCACACACTTCCGCAACGCTTCAATCGGTGCCAATGCATGCCGAATCTGCAATTGCAGATTGTCCGCATGATCCATAATCCAGCCGTAGTCCTGCTGACCACAGGATTCAGCCCGGATCGCCAGCAGCTCGGCACCGTCCTGACGCACACGGCTTAACAGCCACCCCGCCAGCGCAGAATCCCGCAGCATCTGCACTCCACGCGAAGGTGCCACAGCCACAGGACGCAGCGCAGGATGCTGACAAACCTCCCCCTCCGAACCCTGCGTCAGCAAACTGCGGTACACCGCATCATCACCGACATCCGACATGTCCACATGCAGTATCACCAGATCCGGTTGCAGTTTGCGCAAACCATGCTGATACCGCAGCAGTGCCAGCTGCGGACAGTCGCCCGGTAACCCCGCATTCAGCACCTCCAGCCGCATCTCAGTCACTCGCGAAAGAAACTGCTGCAATCGCTGCGGCAGTGTCGACTGCTCAGACACAGCAGCCCCCAGCACCAGCTCATCACCCAGCACCAGAATCCGATAATCATCCTCAGTCTTCTCAGCCAGCGGAGCCGCTCCGCGCAGCCCCGCAGCATCAATTCGGATCTCCGCTGAGCGACCCGCAACCGCTTCAACCTGCACACGACTGATCGGCCGCAGACGATGATGGTACAGGCCTGATGGCTCCAGCAGTGTCTGCAGTGAATCACTGACCTGACTGCTGATCGTGCGAATCGGAAAGCCACGACCACGCAGCCACAGCTCTGCCAGCCCAGCCAGCAGACACAGCAGCAGCAGTGCGATCAGCACCGTTCGCAGGAAGCCACCTATGCGACCGAACATTCTGCCATCGCCTGACCGCTTTTCTTCAGGGAATCAGCCCACACCCCGCAAACTGTACCCGGGATCAGGCCAGCGACTCAAGACCGGAGCCTCCGCAGGGCCCGGGGACGCCTGCTCAACCTTCGCAGCCGACAGCAGAAAAACAAGTCCCACAGACCACGAAAAACAAAAAACCGCCCCCGAAAAGGGACGGTTTTCATCCTGCAGTCGCTGCCGCTCTGACCAGCCCGACACAGCACCGCTTACTGCTCTTCCTTCGCCCACAGTACACCTGACAGCAGCGTCGGCGCTGACACCAGCTCGTCAGCGCGGAAATAAATCGCCAGTTCCCGCTGAGCACTCTCGGGACTGTCACTGCCGTGAATCAGATTCATCTGACGACTGGCTCCCAGATCACCCCGGATGGTTCCCGGAGCAGCCTCGCGAGCATTCGTTTTGCCCATCAGAGTCCGCATCACCGTGATCGCCTCCGGACCCTCAATCGCCAGGGCCACCAGCGGTCCGGATGTAATAAATGACTCCAGCTCAGGATAAAATGACTTCGAAACATGCTCTGCATAATGCAGCCGGCTGATTTCCGGAGTCACCTGCAGCAGCTTCAACCCGATAATGCTGAGCCCCTTGTCCTCGATGCGAGTAATCACGCGACCGATCAGACGTCGCTGAACCGCATCAGGCTTAATCAAAATCAATGTTCGTTCCAGTGCCATATTCCGCCAGTCCCAGTGTCAAAAACGCCGTGAATCCCAGTTGCCCAACACGCCGACCACCAACGCTCAGGCTGTCGCACCCGCCATCTCACCCTGCATCAGATGCAGAAACTCAGTGAACAGATAATGACTGTCATGAGGACCCGCAGCAGCCTCAGGATGATACTGCACCCCGAAAATCGGCAGAGTCCTGTGACGCAGACCTTCCACTGTCTGATCGTTCAGATTGATATGAGTCACCTCAATATCGTCAGGCAGACTGGCCGCATCGACAGCAAAACCATGATTCTGAGATGTGATTTCCACACGGCCCGTCCGACGATTCAGAACCGGCTGATTCGCACCGCGATGCCCGAAACGCAGCTTGTAAGTCCGACCTCCAAATGCCAGCCCCAGCAACTGCAGACCCAGACAGATCCCGAAAATCGGCTTCTTCCCGAACAAACCCCGAATCGTTTCAATCGCCCCCGTCAGCGGCTCCGGATCCCCAGGTCCGTTCGACAGAAACACACCGTCCGGATTCAATGCCAGAATCTCCGCCGCAGTCGCCGAACCAGGCACCACCGTCACCCGACATCCCAGATCCCGCAAATACCGAGTAATATTCCACTTCATGCCGTAATCAATCGCCACCACATGCGGACCACCGGGCTGCTCAAGGCCGGACACAAAATCCGCAGGACGACCCAGCTCCGTCAGACCCTCAGTCCAGTCACTGGCCGATTTCGGCATCACCTCACGCACCAGATCCCGCCCCACCAGACCCGGAGCCGCAGCAACCTTCCGCAGCAGCGACTGATCATCCTGATCCACCGTCGACAACACGCCCCGCAGTGCCCCCAGAGTCCTGAGCTGGCGGACCAGCTTGCGAGTATCTATGCCCTGCAGACCAATCACATTGTTCCGCCGCAGATACGCATCCAGACTTTCCACAGAACGGTAATTGCTGGGTATCTCACACAGCTCACGCACCACAAAACCCTTCAGAAACAACCCGCGACTCTCTACGTCCTCCGGGTTGATTCCGTAGTTCCCGATCAGCGGATACGTCATCGTCACAATCTGACCGGTGTACGAGGGATCGGTCAGGATCTCCTGATAGCCCGTCATGCTGGTGTTGAAACAGACTTCACCGTCAACCTCACCCTCGGCCCCAAACGCCTCACCAGTGAAAATCTGACCGTTCTCAAGCACCAGTTTCCCCGGACGTCCAGCCATTCCTTCCTGCCCTTCCTCACCAGAACTGCAATTCAACTTCGGCTTTGCGGCGCAAAACTGCGACAGTGTAGCCGGAATACCACCGCCGAAAGAAATCCAACCGCACTCCGACTGGCGAGTTTCGCGAAAATCAGAGCCCGGCGCGGCAGCGAATTTCCCCCGTGATCTTGATTTTCTCCGCGGATTTACGAGCATGCCCCGCTGTCCCCCCAATTCCCCCCTCACTGCCCCCGAAACGCCAGACCCAGCCACCACATGAAACTCACGGCCTCCACACTCATCGAAATCAAACGCGTCAAAGGCAAGGGACGCGGCGTCTTCGCACGACAGCTCATTCCCGCAGGAACCGTCTTCGAAAAAGTCCCCCTGCTCGTCATTCCCGCCAAAGAAGTCCTCGAATGCGAACACGGCAGCTTCCTGTCTCAATACGTCTTCGAATACGGTCGCGGCACCGTCGCTCTCGCACTCGGCTTCGGCTCACTCTATAACCACTCCTTCACACCCAACGCCCGCTACGACGACGCCGGACGACAGGTCAAAGAATTCCGCGCACTCCGCGATATCCAGCCCGGTGAAGAAATCACCATCAATTACAACGGAACCGAAGACGGCACCGACCCCGTCGAATTCGACGTCGTCGAAGACTGATCCGGCTCAGCACCCTCTGCCCCTCCACCAGCAGCCCGGTTATGCCGGTCGCGCCGTCCAGGCTGACTGTGTCGCCTTTCCTGACCTCCGAGAATCCCCGAATTCCAAAGGAATTCGTGGCGGGATTCCAATCGCCAGGTTTTGTGAGCTAGCTTTTACCGCGGAACATACCCGCTGGTATCGCCGAAGCTGTTCGCTTCTGCATGGCTGCATCACCTCTGGAAAAAATGTCGCGAGTACTTTCTGTGCAGACACTGGACCCTGTTCTCAAGGCGGCGGACGCTCACACAACTCCGCCGGCAGTGCTTATGCAGACCGATTCAAACGCCGTCCTGCTCAGACTGCTGATGATGGGCGAAGAAGCCCGTCGCAATCAGTACGCCGGCGCAGAACGGCAGCTCATGCCTCGCGACCTCGTCTCCACGATCCTCCGCGCCATGCGCATGCGCGACCCGGCCGGCCTGCTGCACAGCCAAAGAATGGCCGTCATCTCCAGTGGAGTCGCCAAACTCCTCGGCTGGACCGACGAACAGCGCAGACAGCTCGAAATTGCCGCCATCCTCCACGAAATCGGTAAACTCGGCATCCCCGACCACATCCTGCACAAACCCGGTAAGCTCAGCAGCGAAGAATACGACTTCGTCCTGCAGCATCAGCATGCCGGCGTCAATATGCTGCAGGCCTTCCATACCGACCCCACCGTCATCTCCATGCTGACCACGCTGCACCACGATCTTTCCGGCAGCAGCGCTCACATCGAAGTCCCCGGACAGCAGATCGACCTGCCCCTCGGACCCCGCATCCTCGCTGTTGCCGATGCCTACGATTCACTCAACACCGTCAAACCCTACCGACGCGGCATGACGCACGCCGAAAGCATCTCCACCCTGCTGGAAAAATCCGGCCGTCGCTACGACGAAAGCATCATTCGCACACTCAACCGCTGGTATGAAAATGAAGGGTCCGCACTGTTCCGCCTGACAGAATCCTTCTACGACGCAGAACGCACACCCGAAATCTCTCAGGAACATCGCGACGATATCGCCCTGCTCAGCCAGTTCATCGGAGTCCTCTGTCAGTTTCAGCAGCTCTACGATGGCTTCTTCCTGCTGGATGCCCGCGAAAATTACTGCATCTGGAGCGACGGAATGCCCGGCCTCACCGCGCTGCCCGTACAGCAGGTCCTCCGCCGCAGCTGGCAGACCACCGACGTCCTCCTCGCACCAGCCGCAGAAGACAGCGTCGCCGCCACAGAACGCGATGACACCATGATCGTTCAGGCCCTCCGCACCGGACGCTCGCAGTTCGCAAGTCGCCGCTGCCGCGTCAGTGGCAACACCTGGATCAAAGCCGACGTCTACACCATGCCAGTCATCGGACCCGGCCAGAAAATCGCCGGAGTGATCCAGTTGATCCGCAACAAAAGCCGAGTCTCCCCCGATGATGTCGGCAGACTCACAAAGCTCGCCATGTGCGACTCACTGACAGGAGTCGCCAACCGCGGACAACTCGAATCACGACTGCGACAGCTGCTCGAAGAATTCCACGCCCAGGACGGTACCCGCAGCCTCAGCGTCATCTTCCTCGATGTCGACCACTTCAAACGCATCAACGATACCCATGGCCACCAGGTCGGTGACCAGGTCCTCATCGACCTCGCCAGACTGCTCCAGCACGAAACCTACTCCCTCGAAGTCATCGGACGGTACGGCGGAGAAGAATTCGTCATCGTCTGTCCCGATACCGACCTCGATGCCGCCGTTCGCCGGGCCGAACGCCTCCGCACCTCCATCATGAAAAGCTCCATCGGAGGCATCACCGGACTGAGCGTCACATCGTCGTTCGGAGTCGCTGCGGCTCGCCGAATCGACACCGTCCAAAGCCTGCTGGAACGAGCCGACACGTGCCTGTACAACGCCAAAGCCGCCGGACGAAATCGCACCTGCCGCGAATCAGATCTCGAATCCGCCGCCACCGTCGAACCCGGACACAGCGATGACGACAAAATCCGCATCTCAGAATCCAACGGTGTCTTTCATTTCAGTGACCGAGTCGAAGTCAGCACATCCCTCGAAATCACCGCCATGAAACTTCGCGCCTTCATCTCCGAACATCGCGGCGTCGTCGTCGACCAGGAAAAAGGCAAAATGCAGATCCGACTCGGCACTCCCGGCTTCTTCGGTCACTGGGGCAAAACCGCCTCCCGACAACCCGTCGACCTCAGCATTTCCTTCGAAACCACCCGCAACGGACGCTCACCACAGGAAAAAATTCGCACCCATCGCATCGTCACCGTCGAAATGCGATCCCAGGGAAAAGTTCCCGGAATGGACCATTTCGCCGCCCGCTGCCTCAGCCTCATGCGCGACCTCAAAGCCTTCCTCCAAAGCTCCTGAATCACCCGCTGCACCACCAGATACTCCCCGCAAATCCCCTGAATTACTCGGATTTCATGCATTGGGCACACAAGTTGCTGCCCAGGCGGGTACCGTGGAATTGGCGGAGTTCCGGCAGCCTGCGACTGTTTTCCGCCTCCGCGCCGCGGGATTGACCGTCTGTTGCAGGTTCAAATAGACTTGCCGGACTTGCATTTATGGCAATTGCCCGGCTCCGCACGCTGGCTCGTATGGCTGCCTTTGTGGCAGCCTGCTTCAGTCCGCGACCGCGAATCCGATAGTCCTCAGAATTCAGGATAGATGCCCACAATGGAGTTCCTGGAAAAAGTCGGCGACTTCTTCTCCGCTACGACTCACCGGATCGAACGCGGCATTACTTCGCTGTTCGGATCCTCCAACGAACGCCGCATGCGGCGTCTGGGTTTCGTGCGCGATCGTGATGGCCGCACCACCATTCTCCCCGGCTCAATGCTCGATCGCATCAACAGCCTCGAGCCTCAGTTGCAGAAACTGACCGACGACGAGCTGCGGCAGACCGCCACCAAACTGCGCGCCCGCCTGCGCAACGGCGAAACACTCGATGACCTGCTCCCCGAAGCCTTCGCCGCAGTCCGCGAATCCGGACGACGCTTTCTCAAAATGCGGCACTACGAAGTACAGCTCATCGGCGGCTACATCCTGCACAAAGGCATGATCTCTGAAATGGTGACCGGCGAAGGCAAAACGCTGGTCGCCACACTGCCCGCATTCCTCAATGCCATCGCCGGCAAAGTGCACGTCGTGACCGTCAACGACTACCTCGCACGCCGCGACATGGAATGGATGGGACCCATCTACCTGAACCTCGGACTCACCGTCGGCGCTATCCAGTCCGATATGAGCTCTTCAGAACGGCAGGTCCACTACGCCTGCGACATCACCTACGGCACCAGCAATCAGTTCGGCTTCGACTACCTCCGCGACAACATGAAGCCCACTCGCGACCTGCAGGTGCAGGGACCGCTGGACTACGCCATCGTCGACGAAATCGACAACATCCTCATCGATGAAGCCCGCACACCACTCATCATCTCCGGCCCCGCCCACGATAACCTCGAAAAATATCCCCGCGCAGAAGCCATCGCCCGACAACTGCGCAAAGACATCGACTTCGAAGTCAAGGAAAAAGAACACACCTGCCACCTGACCGAAGAAGGTGTGCGACGAGCCGAACAGCTGGCCGGAGTCGAAAGCTTCTACACCGCCGGCAATATGGAATGGCCACACCTGCTGGATAACGCGCTCAAGGCTCATCACCTCTACAAACGCGACGTCAGCTACGTTGTCGAACGTGGCGAAGTCGTCATCGTCGACGAAAATACCGGCCGCAAAATGGAAGGCCGACAGTGGTCCGACGGGCTGCACCAGGCCGTCGAAGCCAAGGAAGGCGTCAAAATCAAGGCCGAAACTCAGACGCTGGCCACCATCACACTGCAGAACTACTTCAAGCTCTACAGCAAACTGTCCGGCATGACCGGCACCGCCATGACGGAAGCGGAAGAGTTCCTGAAGATCTACAACCTCGACGTCGTGGCCATCCCCACCAACCGCCACATGCAGCGGATCAACCACCCCGACAGCATCTACGGTACCGAAAAGGAAAAATGGGACGCTGTAGTCACGGAAATCGTCGATGTCCACGCCACAGGGCGACCCGTCCTGGTAGGCACCACATCCATCGAACTGTCCGAAATGCTCAGCCACAAACTCGGACGACGAGGCATCCAGCACAATGTGCTCAATGCCAAATTCCATGAACGGGAAGCCGAAATCGTCGCCCAGGCAGGACGACTGAAAGCCGTCACCATCGCCACCAACATGGCCGGTCGAGGCACCGATATTATTCTCGGCGGAAACCCCGAACACTCCGCATGGGAAGAACTCAAATCACGTTACGCCTCACGCCTCGAAGTGCCCAAGTCCGAATGGGACGAACTCACCCGCCAAATCGCTGAACGCGAAGGCATGCTCACAGAAGGCAAAGAAGTTTCGAAACTGGGTGGACTGCACGTCGTCGGCACCGAACGCCACGATTCACGCCGTATCGACCTGCAGCTGCGAGGTCGGGCAGGACGACAGGGAGACCCCGGATCCAGCCGCTTCTTCATCTCCCTAGATGACAAACTCATGCGGCTGTTCGCCGGAGACACCGTCAAACGCATCATGCAGTGGGCCGGACTGCGCGAAGGTGAACCCATCGTCAGCCCGATGGTCACCCGACGCATCGAAGCCGCTCAGAAAAAACGCGAAGAACAGCACTTCGACCAGCGCAAAAACCTGCTGGAATACGACGAAATCATGGATGAGCAGCGGAAACGAACCTATTCGTACCGCCAGCAGATCCTTGATGGCCAGGACTGTCGTGGCCTGATCCTCAAAATGATGTACGACGAAATCGATCGCTACACAAAACACTTCCTCGCGAAAAATTACCGCTGGGAATCCGTCGCCGCTCTCATCACACAGAAATTCGAACTGGAAGCGGACGCCAATGCCGTCAAAGGACTGGAATTGGCCGAACTGGAACGATGGATCCGCGACGAAGGCGAACGACAGGGAATCACCTGGATTCAGGAACAACTCGACATCCACCTGCCCGAAGATGCCGAAAGCAAACTGGACTGGAACTGGATCTCACTCACCCGCTGGGCCAATCGCACCTTCGGACTGTCACTCAATGACCGCGAACTGCGCGGCCTGGAACGCGATGCCATTCCCGACTTCCTGCTGGAACAGGCACGCGCCGGCATCGCCCGCTGGGATCTCAGCGACTTCGCCGGACTCCTCGATGAACTCTACCCCGAACGCTCACTCGTTGCCTGGGCCAACTACAACTTCCTGCTGGGACTGAAACCGGAAGAACTGAAAGGCCTGGATGAAGCCGGAGTCTGCAGGCTGCTCAAGGAACGCGTGCAGATCCGCTACAACGAAAAGGAAGCCACCTTCCCCGTCTCCGTCGGCATGCACAAATTTCTCGCCGGTGACGGACAGCAGAATGAACGAGCCCGCCGCGAAACTCTCGCACGCTGGGCCGCCACACGCTTCCGCATCGATCTCAACCCCGAAGAATTTGCTGACCACCAAACCAATAAAATCTTCGAAGTCCTCCTGCAAGTCAGCCGCGATTTCCTCGCTCGCCGACCTTCAGCCGACGTCGTCGATACCAAACTGGCAGAAGTCCTCCGCGATACCCCCAAACACCGACCGCTCAGCGAAGCCCAGACCACCGCACTCGTAAACTGGATCGAATCCGAACTGGGACTGGGCCTGAATGCCAGTGCCCTCCGCAGCCTCAATACCGAACAGGCCCGCACGGAAATTCTTCAGGGTATCGACCAGGTGTTCCGACCCGAACTGCGACACACCGAACGCTCCATCCTGCTGGAATTCCTCGATACAGCCTGGAAGGAACACCTGTACTTCATGGGGCACCTGCGACAGGGCATCGGCTTCGTCGGTTACGCCCAAAAAGATCCCCGCACCGAATACAAACGCGAAGGCCGCCGCGCCTTCCTCAGTATGTGGGAACGCATCGCCGAACAGGTCACTCAGACTGTCTTCCGAGTCGAGCATGAGAGTCCTGATTTCGTCAGTTCCCTGTGGCGCATCACCGCCACCGAACATGACGTCGCGCCGCCACCCACCGACTCACGCATCGAAAATCTCCAGACCAACGCTCCGGAGGCCGGCGAAGAAGGTCGCGCCGTTAAACCAATCGTCAATGCCGGACCCCGCATCGGACGCAACGATGACTGCCCCTGCGGCAGCGGCAAAAAATACAAAAAATGCTGCGGCCGCTGAACGTCACCATGCAGAATGGATTCTGTCATGCACTGGGTGCTTAATGCCGTTTACGCTCTGCTGCTGACCGCACTTTCGCCGCTGATTGCCTGGCGCATGCTGCGGCACGGTCGCTACCGACGCGGCATCGCCCAAAAATTGCTCGGAAAACTGCAGCACCCCAAAGGCTCTCGCCCGGTTGTCTGGTTCCACGCCGTCAGCGTTGGCGAAATTGTCCAGCTGCAGAAAATCGTACTCGAATTCCGACGAGCCTCCGCGGACCGCTTCGCCATCCTCGTCACCACCTCCACCGACTCCGCCTGGGAACTCGCTCAGCAGCGGTTCCCCGACTGCACCGTCGACTGGTTCCCCCTCGATTTTTCCTGGGCTGTCAGCACTGCTCTCGACCGCATTCGGCCCGTCCACGTCGTCCTCGTCGAACTGGAACTCTGGCCCGGCTTCATGGCCGCCTGCCGCAGCCGCGCAATCCCCGTCGCCATCGTCAACGCTCGCCTCAGTGAACGCAGTTTCCGACGCTACCTCAAAATCCGCTCGCTGCTGCAACCCATGTTCGCCGGCATCCGACTGATCGCCGCACAATCCCCCGCCATCGCCGCCCGTTTAAGAACACTCGGAGCACGCGAAGAAGCCATCCATGTCACCGGCTCCGTCAAATTCGATGGCATCGAATGCCGACCGGATCACCCCGGACTCACCACACTCCGCCACACCTTTCAGCTCCACAACACCGCCCCCGTACTCATGGCCGGCAGTACTCAGGAACCCGAAGAACAACTGCTGCTGCACGCCTGGCAGCAGCTCCAGCCGGAATTCCCTGAACTCACACTGATCCTTGTACCGCGACACAGGGAACGCTTCGAAGCCGTTGCCCAGCTGGTGCTGCAGTCCGGCTGCACACTCATGCGACGCTCAGACCCCTCCACCACCACTGCCACCACCGACAGCCGCGGACGCCCGGCAGTTCGGCTGCTGGACACCATCGGCGAACTCAGCGCCTGCTGGGGACTGGCAGACATTGCCTTCGTCGGAGGCAGTTTTGGCAATCGCGGCGGACAGAACATGATCGAACCAGCCGCCTGGGGCGCTGCCGTACTCTTCGGCCCACACACCTGGAACTTCCGCGATGTTGTGCAGGTCTTTCTGGAAGCCGAAGCCTGCCTGCAACTCCGCGATCCCAGCCAACTGCTGCCCACACTGCGACAGCTGCTGCAGCAACCCGCCGAACGTCAGCGCCTGGGCGCAATCGCCCGCCAGACCGTCCAGCGACAGCAGGGAGCCATCTCGGTGACAATCCAGTTGCTGCTGCACCAATGCGAACTCGATCAGCACATGCCCGTCCAGGTCCTCACCCGCGCCGCCTGACCTCCCCACCCAACTGAAAACTCAATCCCCCCCTCGCCCCCGCAGGGGGAGA
>VFQT010001396.1_pt1 | contig 29329 bp, 30 predicted proteins | sample 3512381 | NCBI WGS metagenome assembly VFQT01 (sample SAMN10412376, study PRJNA504923) | tailings metagenome | isolation source: Relicate 2 Philex TSF3 active mining site | place: Philippines: Tuba, Benguet | collected 2017-08-29
CCCCAAATCGTTCCCACAAAACCCAACATGGGGGCAATGCGGCTGATCAAACTCAAGTAATGCAAATTGCCTTCCATGGCGCTTAGCTCTACGTTGGCTTTGGTTTCCATCGCGCTTTCGATTTCACGCATGTTGGATCCCAAAAATCTCAAACCGGTGCCAATCACCTGGGCCTGTGCCGTTGGGGTGCGCTCGCAATAAGCCAAAGCAGCATCGGGGCGGTTCTCTTTCAAATTGTCTTTGACCACGCTGATCAAGTTGAAGTCAATGACTGCGCGGCTTTTCAAATACAAAAAGCGCTCAACAATGAAGTAAATGGCAATCAGCAAACTCAAGGCGAGCAAGGCCATTACCACGCCCCCTTTGGCCATGATTTCGACGATGGGAGCAGAAACGTGTTCAGTGGCACCTGCGGCAGCTGAACTGTCAGCGCCGGCTTGCAGGAGTTGAATCAATAAAGACATACTTCAAAGAAAACGGATGCAGGGCAGTCCTGCGTATGGGGATGTGCATATTTTATCCCCAATCGGGGTTTAGTTCAAGCCCGCTACCCCTCCGCTCACGACGAACTTGGTCAGATGACTCGGCTCGACATCGATGGGTTTGACCTTGTTTTTCGGCACAATGAGCATCTCTCCAGTCAAGGCATACGACAATGGCAAATAGACTGAACAGTGATCGGGCATGTTGATTACCGACATGTCATCCTGAGTCAAAAAGCCCATGCGGTGAACGCCGCCTTCGAGTTCCACGACAATGGGTTTGTCAAATTTCTTGTTCTCCCCCATAAAGGCCTCGGTCATGTCTTTGGTCGTGCCGAAGATGAAGCTCAAACCAGGGGCTTTTTCGATGATGCCTTCGAAGAAATCCAAGACCTGTTTAGCGATCACACCTTGGGTCAACACTCCGACGCCCACAATTCCGGCCAGAATGACGGCAGCATAGAGCCAAAATTCCCAAAATCCTACTTCCTCCAGGTGCAAGAGATCGGATAAACCACCTAAAATCCATAGCACAATACTAATGGTAGCCCCTATGGGCAATAGCACCAGTAAACCCCTAAGCAAATAGCTAATCAACCGTTGAACGGGCGATTCTAGGGTCTTGCTAAATCGCTGCGGATCAAATTCTTGTATTTTCATGCGAGCAAATCTTGGCCGATGTCTCGGCGGTAGGACTTTCCTTGAAACTGAACCGAATCTACCAATTCGTAACTGGCTTTCAAAGCTTCCGAAAGGGTAGCCGCTAGACTTGTCACGGCCAGAACTCGGCCGCCATTGGTCAACACAACTCCCTCATTCAAAGCCGTTCCCGCGTGGTACAAGCGCTGTGAATCTGACACCTCTGAGGGAATGCTCATTTCAAAGCCTTTTTCAATCGCCCCAGGGTAACCGGCTGAAACCAAGAATACGGTTGCCGCCGTACGAGGATCTACCTCAAATGGAACTTGGGAAATATTGCCTAACGCCACACCATTCAAGAGGTCTACCATATCGGTTTTCAAACGAGGAAAGATGGCCTCGGTTTCTGGATCGCCCATGCGAACGTTGTATTCGATGACCTTGGGATCTCCATTATCGTTCATCAAGCCCAAAAACAGGAATCCGCGGTACGGATGTCCCTCCGCGCGAAGTCCCTCCAAGCTAGGCAGTACAATGCGCTCTTTGACCTTGTTCATGAAAACTTCATCGGCAAAAGGAACCGGCGAAATGGCTCCCATGCCACCTGTGTTGGGGCCCTGGTCTCCTTCCCCAATGCGCTTATAATCTTTGGCCGACCCCAATATGTGCCAGTCGATGCCATCGCTGACCACAAAGACGGAAATCTCGATGCCTTGCAAGAATTCCTCGACCACCACATTGGCGCTAGCGGCTCCAAAGCGCGCTCCCAAAATCATGTCGCGCAAGGTTTCCTTGGCTTCGTCCAAGTCAGAGGTAATGATGACACCCTTACCAGCTGCCAAGCCATCGGCTTTCAACACGTAAGGAGGAGTCAGGCTTTCCAAAAATGCCCCTGACTCATCGACATTCTCTGCATTGAAATTGCGGTAGGCGGCCGTTGGAACGCCATACTTCATCATGAATTCCTTGGCAAATTGCTTGCTTCCCTCCAACTGCGAAGCCCATTGATCGGGACCCGCAACGGCCATGCGAATGCCGTTTTCAGCGGCAAAAGCCTCCAAGGCATCGGTAATGCCGGCGACTAAGGGGTCTTCGTTGCCCGGAACCACTAGCTCGATGTTGTGCTGCATGCAAAATTGACCCACGGCCTGGAAATCACTCAGGTTCAAGCTAACATTGGTACCACACTGGGCTGTTCCAGCATTACCAGGGGCAATGTACAAATGGCTGCAATTGGGGCTTTGAGAGATGGCCAAGGCAAATGCATGTTCGCGACCACCCGATCCCAACAAGAGAATATTCACGCTGTAAAGTTACAACCCACGGGCGTAGCAAACCGCAGCATATAGGGCGGCTGTTTCGCTTCTCAGCACTCGCTCACCCATGGAAAAGGCAGTGAACCCTGCAGCCAAGGCTTGTTCCACTTCGCGGTCAGAAAAATCACCTTCGGGACCCACGGCAATTCGAGATCGACTGAAGTCCAATCGATCGGGAGAACGAAGCTCATCGGGGCAATGGGCAATGAAGGACCTACCCTCAAAGGGTTCGGCTACAAAATCTTGGAATTTGGCTACACGAATGACGGGCATCCAAGCACTATGGCTCTGCTTCAAGGCTGACAAGGCTGCCTTTTGCAGTCGTTCTTCGTTTACCTTGCTGCGTTCGCAGCGCTCTGACTGAAGAAATACCAATTCAGGCACACCCAATTCGGTGGCTTTTTCCACCACCCATTCCATTTTGTCAGAAGACTTGAGAATGCCCATGGCCAAGACAAAGGGAATGGGCGCAGCGATGAGAGTTTCGGTAAGTATTTCGGCACGGGCACCCTTTTTTCCCAGCTCGGTCAATCGGGCTTGAAACAGGCTTCCTCGGCCATTGCTCACCTCAATTTCATCGCCCACTTGGTAGCGCAAAACCTGGCCCAAATGCTTGGATTCGGTTTCGTCCAAAAGAAGGATTCCTCCTTCTTGTTGATGGGTATAGAAGGTGAAATGACCCGGCATGACTTAAGACCGCGACCAGGAACTGCCGTCCTTGCCGTCTTTGATTTGAAAACCTGAGGCGGCCAGTTTGTCTCGAATGGCATCGCTCAAGGTATAATTTTTATCGGCTTTCGCCTGGGCACGCAACTCCAGCAGAACCTGCATGGCAGAGTCTAGTGCGCTATCATCGGCAGAAGCCTCTAGCTCTAGGCCTAAGACATCGAAGTAATAGGTTTGGAACAAGCTCAAGGCCTTCTCCAACCCAACCGCATCAATGGTCTCACGGCCATCGTTGATTAAGTTGATTCGGCGGGCCCACTCGAACAAAGTAGCGATGACTTGGGCGGTAGCCAAATCGTTGTTCATGGCAGCCTCACAGTCGGCGTGCAAATCGTCAAAGCTTGAAGTGGCCGAAGCAGACACATTCAATCCTTTTAGCGTTTTCCATGCGGCTTGCAATCGCTGCAAACCCTTTTGAGCGGCCAACAATGCATCGTTGCTAAAATCCAGTGTACTGCGGTAGTGTGCCTGAAGCACAAAAAAGCGCAGGGTCATGGGCGAATAGGCCTGGTTCAACAAAGGATGATTCCCGCTGAACAAGTCTTCGGCTTGGATACCATTGCCCAAACTCTTGGCCATTTTCTGACCATTGATGGTGATCATGTTGTGGTGCACCCAAAATCTCGCCGGATGCGTACCGTGTGCCGCGCAGCTTTGCGCGATTTCTCCTTCATGGTGGGGGAAAAGCAAATCCATTCCTCCGCCGTGAATATCAAATTCTTCTCCCAAGTATTTGGCGCTCATGGCCGAACACTCGATGTGCCAACCCGGATAACCTTTGCCCCAGGGGCTGCTCCATTGCATGATATGCGCAGGACTGGCCTTCTTCCACAAGGCAAAATCGTTAGCGCTGCGTTTTTCCTCTTGGCCTTCCAAGCTGCGGGCTTGTTCCCCTGCACCGGCCATCAAGTCGTCCAAAACACGACCGCTGAGTTCCCCGTATTTGTGGTCTTTTGAATAAGCCGCCACATCGAAATACACCGATCCATTGACCTCGTAAGCCAAGCCCTTGGCCATGATGCTCTGGATCATCTCGATTTGCTCAATGATGTGACCCGAAGCCTTTGGTTCAATGCTGGGGCGCTTGACATTCAAGCGATCCATGACCGAATTATAGGCATCGGTATAGGCCTGAGCAACCTCCATGGGTTCGACCTGTTCCAAACGAGCTTGTTTCTGCAGTTTGTCTTCCCCTTCGTCACCGTCGCCCACCAAGTGTCCCACATCGGTGATGTTTCGAACGTACCGAACAGACAGCCCTTTGACTTCCATGAAGCGTCGCAACACGTCAAAAACCACAGGGCCTCTGACGTGGCCCAAATGGGGAGGACCGTATACCGTTGGGCCGCAGACATACATGCCCACTCGGCCTTTAACCAGCGATTGAAAGTCTTCTAATTGACGAGATAGCGTATTGTATAATTGAAAGTTGGACACAGTTATTTGAATTAACGGTTCGCGTACATGGCCGCGTAGTATTCTTGGTAGTTGCCGCTGGTCACATTCTCCAACCAAGTCTGGTTTTCCAAGTACCAATCGATGGTTTTTTCAAAGCCCTGGTCGAAGGCAACCGAGGGGCTCCAGCCCAATTCATTTTCCAATTTGGAGGCATCAATGGCATAGCGGAAATCGTGACCTGCGCGATCGGTGACGAAGGTGATTTGCTCGGCTGACTCGCCTGGTTTGCGACCCAACTTGCGGTCCATGATCTCGCACAATTTGTGCACCAGATCCAGGTTTTTCCATTCGTTGTTTCCACCAATGTTGTAGGTCTCACCCAAGCGACCACCGTGGTAAATCGCATCAATAGCCGAAGCGTGATCTTCCACCCACAACCAATCGCGAATATTGTCGCCCTTGCCATATACCGGCAGGGGTTTGCTCTGTTGAATGTTTCGAATCATGAGAGGAATCAGCTTCTCAGGAAACTGATGAGAACCGTAGTTGTTGGAGCAGTTCGAGATGACTACGGGTACCTTGAAGGTCTCGTGGTAGGCGCGCACAAAGTGATCGCTTGAGGCTTTTGACGCGCTGTAGGGGCTGTTCGGATCGTAAGGCGTAGACTCGGTAAACTTGCCCTCGTCACCCAAAGTTCCGTATACCTCATCGGTAGACACATGGTAAAAACGCCCCGTTTTCATGTTGCCGTGTGCCTTAAAGGCATTCAACAACACCACGGTTCCCACCACATTGGTCATCACAAAATCAATGGGGTTGCTGATGCTTCGGTCTACATGGCTTTCAGCGGCCAAGTGAATCACTCCATCAAATTTCTCGCGGGCGAACAATTCCTCCATGGCAACGGCATCGGTGATATCGGCCTTCACAAAGGAGTAATTCGAAGCCGATTCCAAATCGCGCAAATTCTCCAAATTGCCAGCGTAGGTCAAGGCGTCGAGGTTCACGATTCGATACTGCTGATAACGATTTACCATGCGGCGAACCACATGAGAACCAATGAAGCCCGCGCCCCCGGTGATCAATAACGTGTGAGTGTACTCAGCCATAAGTCCGTAAAATTAGCACAGCAAGCTCAAAGCAGCCTATTGTTCTGAGCGAACATCACTGAGAATCAGGTAAAGAGGCGCATAAGAAGGCACTCCCATTCGACCTGCGGCCCCATAACCCCTTTCAGAAGTTAATACAATCTCCATTTTCTCTCCTTCTTTCAGATAGAAGGGCCAATCGTTCAAGGCAGGCAATTCGTACAGATGTTCACCCCAAATAGACTTGTAACGACGTCCTTCCATGGCCGAAGACAAGATCAACTGCCCTTCTAGAGTGCGAGCCTCTGCATGGAAAGAAACCTGGTTGCTTGACTTCTGATACGGCGCATTCATGAATCGCATAGGATCTGAAACCAGCTTTTTTTGTGCATCAAAAATGCGAAAGCGAATGTGCTGAAAGCTATCAAGGGCAAAAACTCCCTCTTCGCTGTGCTGATCACAATATTGATCGATCAAGGCATTCTCAGCCATCAATCGAGCAAAGAACTTCTGATTGGTATAAGCCTCGTATTCTTCAGGACTCAGCACCTGCTCAACCGCCACCACGAAATAGGCATATTCGTTATCAGGCAAAGCCATGATTCGGGGATTTCCCATAATTTTTGCCTTCAGCGAATCGGTCTTAACCCGAACTTCGATGATGCTGCCGGGAGAGGAAATCTGCAAGGCCTCCAACAACTCATTTCCGCCCTCTACCGGGTAGGGAAACTCGGCTAAGGTATCAGACGAAAAGGTATTTTGAAGGGTGTCTTGGCCAGGGCCAATGAGCATATAATTCAGCAAGCAATAATGGCCAGGGCCGTATTGCTCTTTCAGTTCTTTGCCTTTCAAAAAGCGGTATTCCAAACCGGTTTCGGTTTGGCTGTATTTGTTGCAAGAGGCCAGGCTCAGCAACAAGGCTAAGGCTCCTACTAGGCGTATTTTCATGTCCATGTTTGTTGAAATTCTTTCACGGTGCGTTTGAACAGAGCCACCGTATGCTCTAAACTATCTTCACTTTGCCCGCCAGCTGCATTTTTATGCCCCCCGCCAGAAAACCACTTCGCGGAATATTCATTGACGGCTATATCTCCTTTGGAACGAAAACTCATTTTGACTCGCTCCGTGCGATCAATGATCAAAGCACTCATTCGAACACCTTTGATGTTCAATCCAAAATTGACCAGACCCTCAGTGTCTCCGGTTTGTACGTTAAAGCGCAGCAATTCTTCGGCACTGAGGTAGATCAAGGCCACTTCTCCACCGGCTAATAGTTCCATTTTCTCGTGCAAGCAATACCCAAACAAGCGGGAACGATCGGGACTAAACCCGTCAAAAATTCGTTCCCTAATGGCGACTTGATCCACGCCCTTGGCCAACAACTCAGCGGCCGTTTTCAAGGTATGAGGCGTCGTGTTGGCATACTGAAAATGGCCGGTATCGGTCATCATTCCCGTATACAGGCAAGTAGCCGTATCCACATTCATGTCATAGCCATCCAGCTTCTTAGCGAAGTCAGAAATCAGCTCACAAGTGCTGGAAGCTCGGGTATCCCAGAAGGCGTAGGTATAAAATTCTTCAGGATCTAAATGATGATCTATCATAATTTTATCACAAGTCAATTGACCTACTACTTCACCCAATTGATTGATTCGGGACAATCGATTAAAATCCAGGCAAAATACCGCATCACAACCTGCCACATAGCCGTCACATTCGACTTCGCGTCCCTCGTAGATCCAAACACATTCATTTCCTGGAATCCAATGATAGCATTCGGCATAGTCGGTAGGCGTAATGACCTGTACCTCCTGGCAATAGGCCTTCAATACACCCATCAAGCCCAAGCTGGAACCCATGGCATCACCATCGGGTTTGTGATGCGTGGTGATCACTACACGGGAATAGACTCCCGATTGGATCTTTTTGATGAGTTCTTGGGTTGTATCAATGGCCATTCGCACAAAAATACGGCCTAGGCAAGGTAAATTTGCGCCATGCCCGATCGTAGGTACAGCATTCTTCAGCACGAGTCAGGCCTGCGCGTGGTTCATTTGCGAATTCCCGGCAGCCGTTTGGTTCATGCTGGATTCATGATAGACACGGGCAGTTGCCACGACAGGGAGCACCCCGGTTTGGCCCATGCCTTGGAACACATGATGTTCAAGGGCACCAACCGAAGAAAGGCTTTTCACGTCATCAGCAGCCTAGAAGTTGTAGGCGGTGAGCTCAACGCTTACACCACCAAAGACATGACGGCCGTATACGCCTCTACCGAGAGCCGGCACTTGCAAAAAGCGGTCGATGTGCTCAGTGACATCGTGTTCAATTCCAGTTTACCCGAGAACGAACTCATCAAAGAGAAAAAAGTCATCACAGACGAGATCAACATGTACCTGGACAGCCCGGAAGAGAACATCTACGATGAATTCCAAGAAAAGGTATTCGGCGATCACCCCTTGGCCCACAATATTTTGGGAACCCGCGAAAGCGTGGAGCGCATCAGCTGCCAAGATTTGAAAGATTTCGTAGGCCAGCATTACCACATCGAAAACATGGTGTTTTCGGTGGTGGGCAATGTGAGCGAAGCACGAGTCTTGCAAGCGCTTGACAAGTACTTGAAGCGCTATGAGGTGAGAAAAGGCAGGTTCCAACCCAAACCCGTTCTTCCCTTTAGCGATTACAAACCCTTTCAGGAACGCCAAGAAAGCGACTTCATGCAGGCCTATGCCATCATTGGAAGCCCTGCCTACGGCGAAACCCACCCCAAACGGTATTCTCTGTTGCTGTTGAACAACCTCTTGGGTGGCCCAGGTATGAACAGCCGATTGAATCTCGCCATTCGCGAAAAACACGGCTACACCTATCACGTAGAAAGCGGCTATCAGTCTTTCAAAGAAGAGGGTTTGTTTCACTGCTACTTCTCCTGCGAGCTCAAGTACTTAGAAAAGTCTTTGGCGTTGATGTTCAAGGAATGGAAGCGTTTGCAAGACGAACCCATGGGGGCCCGTCAACTCAGCCAAGCCAAAAGCCAGTACATTGGCCAAATGGTCATGAGCAATGAAAACGGCAACGCCCTGATGCTTCATTTAGGAAAAGGCGTGTTGCGCCACGGTACCGCCACCACCCTGCAGCAAGCCATAGAGCGCATCAAAGCGGTACAAGCCGAAGATATCATGGCTGTGGCCCAAGAACTCTTGCAACCCGAAAGGCAGAGTCAGTTGTTGTATATTCCAAACTGATATGAAAAGCCGGGTAGAACGGCTCGTTGAACAAGGAGAAGGCGTTTCGCTTGACTTCAAGCAATGCATCACCAGCGCCGCGAAAATTGCCAAAACCATGGTGAGTTTCGCCAATACAGAAGGTGGCACCTTGTTGATTGGAGTCAAAGACAATGGCCGCATTTGCGGGGTTCGCAGCGAAGATGAGCTGCACATGTTGCACATGGCCGCTGATTTCTACTCCAAACCCGTTGTTCCATTTCAAGTTGAAACCGAAGAAGTGAACGGCAAGACCGTTTTACTGGCTCATGTGCCCAAGGGCCCCGACCGCCCCTATTCAGCCAAGGGGGAAGACGACAAATTCTGGGTCTATGTTCGGGTTTACGACAACAGCATTTTGGCCTCCAAAACCACCGTTGATTTCATGCGTCAAGAACGCAGCGGTCGAAGTGTCAAGCTCAAAATGGGCGGATTGGAAGAGCAAATCCTAAAATTTGCCGCAGAATCTGGGAAAATTACCCTCAAGCAGATTTGCCAAAAATTCAATGTGGGTCGCAGAAGGACCAGCCGCGTGCTCGTCGATCTGATGCGCTTGGATTTGCTGCGCTCGCACACCTTTGAAAAGGAAGAGTACTTCACTCCTGTGGGGCAATGACCTGAAAGGAATTAGACCGAAACCAACTCCGCCTTCCAAGAGCGGTATCCGTTGAGACAGAGAATCAGGAACAGGGCGTATAAAACCGCTGTCACGGTTTGGCCGTTGGTATAGTACATGGGCACATAAACCACATCGACCAAGACCCAGAGGTACCAGTTTTGAATGAAACGGCGCGACTGCCAAAACAGGGCAGAAATGCTCAGCAAGGTCAGGGCAGCATCGACCCAAATGAAGGAAGCATCGGGCTTCAAATGGGAAACGCCCTGCACCCATATGGGGTAGACAACAGCCGCCACGAGCAAGGTTAATATCAAGGTTCGCCCAGGCCCAATTGAAATCGGCAAAGGTCCCTTTCCGGGCGAGGCCCACTGCAGCCAGCCGTAGGCTTGGAAGCCCAAGAACACCCCTTGCAAGACCGCATCGCTCACGAGACCTGCGTGGTAAAACACATAGGCGTAGAGGCAAGAGGCCAACATGGCAACCGGCCAATTCAAGATGCGATTTTTAGCCGCCAACCACACGCACCAAAGCGATAGGGCCGCCGCCAGCCATTCCAGCCACTCAATCCAAGCCATGCCAAAGGGCATCATGCCTCGAAATTAGGCATGACAAACCCCTATGCCCTAACTTTGTTATCAGTTAACGAAACGATTATGTTTGAATTGCCTTCACTCCCATATGCCTACGATGCGCTTGAGCCGCACATCGATGCGCAAACCATGACCATTCACCACACCAAGCACCATAATGCTTACGTAACCAACTTGAACAATGCCTTGAACGGCCACGATGCCGCTTCAAAAAGCTTGGACGAGTTGATGGGCATGATCTCTACCCTTCCTATGGCCGTTCGCAACAATGGCGGTGGCCACTACAACCACAGCTTGTTCTGGAGCATCATGGGCCCCAACGGTGGTGGCGCTCCTACTGGCGAATTGGCAGCCGCCATCGACGCCAGCTTTGGCAGCTTTGACGCATTCAAAGAGCAGTTCAACTCAGCCGCGGCGACTCGCTTCGGTTCTGGTTGGGCTTGGCTCGTGATGCACGACGACAAGTTGGTCGTGACCAGCACCCCAAATCAAGACAACCCCATGATGGACATCGCCGAAGTAAAAGGCACTCCTATTTTGGGCTTGGACGTGTGGGAACACGCTTACTACTTGAACTACCAAAACCGTCGTCCCGATTACATCGGTGCCTTCTGGAACGTGGTCGATTGGAACGCCGTAGCGGCTCGCTTCGCCGCTGCCAAGTAACACCCCTTCAATCTTGTGAGAACCCCGCCCGTAATGGCGGGGTTTTTTGTTTTCCATTGATAGACAGATAGGGCCATATGGCGGGAGTCCCAACCACTTTTACCCCGTTGTAGGGGCAAAAAAAAGGCCCCGCTGCAAGCGGGGCCTTCCATAAATGCTCGTATAAGAATTACTTCTTCTTGGAAGCTTTTGCCTCTTCGGCAGCAGCCTGCATCAAAGCACGGGTTGTCTTCACTGTCGCGATGGCGTTTGCTGGAGCATCCAACAAATCAAAACCATTTACTTCCAAGTGAGCCACTTTGGTGCTCTGACCAATTTCCAAGGTATCAATGCTTACGTCGATGTAATCAGGTAGGTTATTGATCATTCCGCGCACACGCAAACGGTTGATCTTCTTCACCAATTTACCACCGGCACGAACTCCAGGTGAGTTGCCCACGATGCGAACGGGAATCTCAACGGTTACAGGTTTATCGGCAGAGATGGCCAAGAAATCAGCGTGCAAAATGGCATCAGAAACAGGGTGGAACTGCAAGTCCTGCAAAGTGGCCTCGTAGGTTTTCTCACCCAATTCCAGACGAACTTTGTATACGTTCTCGGTGTATACCAAATTTTTAAAATCGGCTTGATAAATAGCGAAGTGAACGTTTTCACCGGCACCATACAGGTTGCAGGGAACTTGACCTGCGTTGCGCAATTCTTTGGCAGTACGGCTACCAACTTCAGAGCGCATTTCTCCTTTCAACAAAATAGTTTTCATATTCTAACTAGTAATTTTTTCGGGTTTAGGGTTTCTTCAAATCCAGATTGGTCTGGGTGGTGAAGATTTGGCGAAACAGGGAGCTAATGCTTCCATTTTCGTGTACGTTGCGAATGGCGCGAGCAAACAAGGGAGCTACACTCATGATTTTGATGCGATCAGAATGTTGCTTCAATGGAATGGTATCGGTGACCACCAACTCGGTCAGTACTGAGTTTTCAATGTTTTCGTAAGCTTTGCCGCTCAACACAGGATGGCAGCACAAAGCGCGAACAGATTTGGCCCCTTTTTCAATCAGCATGGCTGATGATTTGCACAAAGTTCCACCTGTATCGATGATATCATCAATCAAAACGATATCCTTGCCATCTACATCACCGATGACGGTCATGTTGGCAATCTCATTGGCTTTTTTACGCTCCTTGTCACAGATAACCATAGGCAAATTCAGCGCTTTGGCTACCTCGCGAATACGAGCAGACGACCCAACATCAGGAGCAGCCAGAACCAAGTTGTCTTGGGGCAGTGATTTGATGTAGGGAGTGAAGACTATCGACGCTTCCAAGTGGTCAACGGGAATGTTGAAAAAACCCTGAATTTGAGGGGCGTGCAACTCCATGGTCATGACTCGGTTCGCACCAGCAGCGGTCAACAAGTCAGCCACCAATTTGGAGGCGATGCTCACGCGGGGTTTGTCTTTGCGATCCTGACGAGCGAAACCGTAGTAAGGAATAACCGCGGTGATATAATTGGCACTGGCGCGTTTGGCTGCATCGATGCACATGAGCAACTCCATCAAATTGTCAGAGGTTGGGTAGGTGCTCTGAATAAAGAACACATCGCAACCGCGAACACTTTCGTTGATGTTGGGTTGAAACTCGCCATCGCTGAAGCGGCTAACCGTCATGTCCCCAGGAAGGGCACCGTAATACTCACAAATGCTGTTGGTCAGGGCGGCTGACGCGCTGCCCGCAAAAATCTTGACCGGGTGTATCAATGAAGCCATAATCTGTTTTACTGTCTCTCAAGGGGTTAACCTCAGATATCATCAAACTTTTTTGTTGCCCGACTAGGACTCGAACCTAGACGTACAGAACCAAAATCTGCTGTCCTGCCAATTAGACGATCGGGCAATTAGGGCTGCAAATATAATGAAATTTCCAATCTCCAAACGGGGTCAGTGCGCGAATTGCAAAAAATACTCGGCCCTTTTTCAAGTGGTCAGAGCATCTCCAAGGCCATTGATTTATCGCTTGGTCAGAATGCGCGACTCTCGCTTAGGCCCTTGCGCCAGTTGCAGAACATAATTGCCACTTGGCAATCCTTGCAAATCGATATCAACGACCATTTCACCTGGAGCCACTCGTGCTTGATAGAGCACGCGAACCTGACGACCCAAAGCATCAAAGAGCTCTAACCGCACATTTCCACCATCGCTATTCAAACGAATCTGAGCAGAGTCACCGGCTGGGTTCGGATAAGGCTCGCTGAGACTGATACGGCTTACCAGGTCCAAGTAATCATCCAAGCCTGCAGGATTGGATTTGAAGATGGGTAGGGTATCAAAGTCCTTGTCGCCCATGGCGGCTTTGACCTCAGAAGCACTCAACTCAAACCAGTCTTGCAACACACTGGCATAGACTTGACGAAAATCAAACTGCATGGGTACGTTGTCATTGACCGTGACCGTAGATGCAATTTCGGGGTTCTTGCCAATGATGCCCGACTGAACACCGGTTCCGAACACAAACAAAGGAGCGGCAGCGCCGTGATCGGTGCCATTGCTCGCATTGTCCTTGATGCGTCGACCAAATTCCGAGAAAGTCATGCCCGCCACGCGATCGGCATGGCCCAACAGCTGCAAATCGTCTTGGAATGCAGCTATGGCATCACCCAACGTCTTCATCAAATTGGCGTGGCTACCCTTGCTGGTATCACTAGTGTCGACCTGCTGGGCATGGGTATCAAAACCGCCCAATGACACCATGTAAACAGGCGTTTTTAGGCCACCGTTGATCAGTTTTGCCACGATTTTCAATTGGTCAGCCAGGTTATTGCCCCCAGGGTATTTCGTGGAGAGGTTTTTACCCTTGCTGGCCGCTGCTTTTACAACATCGGTAAAGGCATTCGTTTGACTGGCCAGCATGCGCAAATAGGCCAATTCTTCTTCGGCGGGAGTGCTTGGGGTTGACCCGCTGCTATCGCCTCCTGCTACCAAATCATAAAAAGCATCGACGCTGGAAAGCACCATTCCCATGTTAGCATTGGGGCCCATGAATGTCATGGAAACCGCGTTGCCAATCTGAATGCCCAAGGGATCAGGCATGTCCGCACTTGGGTAATCATCCGGAAAGCCTGGGAATCGCTGATCCAAATAACGGCCCATCCATCCGGTGGCCCAGGTTTGGTTGCTGTCAGAGCCACTCATCCAAATGTCGGTTGAGCGGAAATGCGAGAAATTTGGCTGCGGATATCCCACGGCTTGTACCGCCGAAACCAGCCCCGAATCGAATAGGTTTTTTAATCCCGTCAAAGAGGGGTGAATGCCCGTGCCCGAATAGCCCTTCAAAGCGGCCACTTTGGTATCGGGAATCAAGACCGTAGTACGAGCCTTGCTCAGGTTGTTGTACTGATCGAGTGGAATCAGGGTATTGAGACCATCATTACCCCCGTTGAGTTGAATGATCACCAAAATATGGTCATTGGCATTGCCTCGACGCCTCAGAGCACCGAGCAAAGGAGATTCGGCCAAGGCCTGAGCTTTGTAGGCTCCAAAGGCCACGGTAGCGGCTGATCCGGCTTTTAAAAATGAACGTCTTTTCATGGATTAAGAAAGCTGGTATTCAGCCAAATTGGTGATGGTTTTCAAAAGTCCCTGAAGCTTGGATTTTACCGCTGCCAGTTGGGATGTATGTTCGGAATTCGTGGGGTCATTGGCGGCATACCAAGCGTCACTCCAGTTGTAGTCTGGAATACCACCTGGCAACAAAATGGCCTTCAATTCGGCGATTTTTGCCGTGGTCAAGGGCATAGCGAGCATCCATTGGGTGAGATCGGCAATCAAATCATCGGCACTGCTGGGGTTTGAGGTTTGAAGGGCCACATCAACCACATCAATCATGAATTTGTAGCCGTTTTTCACGTAACCAACGTAAAGTAAAAAATCACAAAATTGGTTTCGCTTGGGGAAGGTATCGGCGTTCATCCAGGTGCGGTGGAACATGGGTGTTTGGTACCAAGCCGGCCATCCCGAAACGTTTGGAGGATCACCCAAATCCAGTTGAATCAATTCGCCATAGTAACGGCCCAACTGGTAAATGCTGTATTCGGTGTCGACATCGTTGGTCGGGTACTCGGGTTTGGTTTGGATCAAGAAACCGGCCAAATGGCTGATAGGATCTTTGATGATGCAACTGCGGTTCAAGTTGTCGAAGAAGTGTTCACTCATGAACAACTTTTTCAAAACAGGCTTGATTTCCCAGCCCTGATCAATGAAATACTGGGCCAAGGGCTCGATGATTTTGGTCTCTTCATCGCTGCTGATGTCGTAGTACACAAACATGCGGTACAGCTTGCGGCAAATGTGCTTGGCTATGACGGTGTCTTTGGAGAAGAGCATATCCAACATGTCGTTGAGCTCTTTGTCACCGGCAGTGGCTCCAATTTGTCCCTTTAAAATGGTGTTGCCATAAAAGGAACTGAACAACTTGTCATTGCTGTCGTGGTTGGTCGAAACAAAGGCGCTGTTGTAAGGCTTGTTCAAAAAATTGATGGTCCAGCCGGTCAACACACGGGCCATTGCCTTGACATCATCTTCGGTATACTGCGAATCTGGGCCTTTCCCCAAAGTGAACAACTCTTGCAATTCACGGGCATAGTTCTCGTCAGGTGCGCGTTTGGTGTTCAAGCGCCCGTTCAAATAATCAAGCATTGCCGAGTCAATGGTGATGGCGCGAACGAATGACTTGAAGTTCCCGAAAGCATGGGTGCGCAATAGTATATGGTGAGCATACGAATTCACCGCCAAATTGACCGCCAAGGTCTCGGTAGAAAAGTGGTGATGCCAAAACAGCGACATTTTCTCGTGCAGCGAGTTAGTCTTGGTTTGGGTTTGCTGAAACAACCAGGCCTTCAAGCTGTATTTGCGCTGATTTTCGAAGTTGACATCGAAAGGGGCATTCACCCAGGTATCGCCGAAGGCTACATTGGGGTCATTGGTGCGAAGGCTATAGTTGTTCAGCGGGGGAGTTGGAGCCGAAGTAGGGGCCGTCAATAGGGTATCAATCGCTTGCTCCAACGATTTGGATTCGAACGATTTTACTTGAGCAAAATCAAAACCAAACAAGGTTCTGCGCAGCAAGTGCAAAACCTCTGATCGACCAAAGCTGCCGGTATAAGCATCTAGGGTGGTATTGGTTCTGCGTTGAACAGCAGGTGGGGTCAATTCAGGCATAAATTAGGTACTGGAATAATAGACGCAAATTCCTGGCTTAAGTTGCATGACATCGGTCAGCATGAGGTCAAATTACTTCGTTGGCGTTAGGAGTCTTACCTGACCATGGGCATAGGCCTTTCGTTGATTTTCAATCTCCAAAATGGCCGAACCCCGCTCGTCTACTCCCCAAAAAATCGCTTCTTGTATAGCCCCGGTAGCCCATTGAATGCGCACTAACTCCCCCATAAATAGTAGGGCTTTGTCGAACCGATCGACCGGCATGGTCAGTACTTTTGGCAAAGCCATGTGGTGCTGCAAGCACTCTAACAATTCACCGACAAAGCCCTTGTCTGAGGGCCACAAGGCAGCCCCGTTGACCCCTTCGGGCCAGCTTCGCTCGAACAAATTCACGCCCAGTCCAAACAGGAGATGATCAGAGCGCAATTCCTGTAACATACCGGCAAGTTTTCGGGTTCCCCGATACACATCGTTGGGCCATTTTAGCAGCACAGGATCCGGGCATACCCGCTGCAAGGCCATGAGCGCCGAAGCCGACAACTGCTTGTTGAGGGCTACCCAATCGGTTTTTTCTGATAATCTCTCCCGCGGATAAGCCAGCGTCAAGGCCAGCGATTTGCCTGGCTCTTCTTCCCAGCTTCTTCCCATTTGGCCCCGACCAGACTTCTGTCCGAACGTATATAAGAAAATGGGATGTTTGGGCGATTGTTGGACCATAGCATCAATGGCGGTCATGGTCGAATCGCAAGAATCGACACTAGCCACCAGCCAATCTCCTACCCAATCAATACCCTGAAACTGCGTCAAAATAGCGTTCTTTGCAACAAAGATGACCCAAATGGCGAAGAAAAGCGAAGTTTCAAGTGACTCATTGGTAGCGGCGGTAGTAGCCGGCCTTCAAGAAAAAAAAGGACACAAGATCGTTTCGCTCGATCTGCGCAGTGTGGGTTCTTCATTTGCCGACTTTTTTGTCATAGCGCACGGCACCTCCAACCGTCAGGTTGATGCCCTTGCCGACAGCGTAGAAGAAGTGGTTCGAAAGACCGTCGGCGATCGACCCGCTCACCGCGAAGGTCAGCAAGAAAGCGATTGGGTATTGCTCGACTACATCAACGTAGTCGTTCACGTTTTCAGCGAAGAAAAGCGCGCCTTTTACGGAATCGAAGATCTGTGGGGCGATGCTACTCGCCGCGAGCACAACGACGACTAATTACCAATTGGCCGGATTCAAATAGGGGCTATAAATCGAAGCCCTAAATTGAATTGTACCCGCATAAATCATCGCATCTTGGTGCACACCCGCACCAAATTCAGTGCCCAACTGAAACCAAGGGTTCAATTGCCTTCTGACTCCCGCAAAAGCCAAAATGGCGTTGCCATGTGAAAACCCGTGCTTGGGGTTGTGGTCTATGGTTGTTACGTATCCGCCGCGAATGCCCAAATCCCACACCCACTTGACCGGTGGCAAGATGGAAATCACGATGGCACCTGAATCCAAGGGGTGCTTCTCGCGACCGAAGAGGGTCACGTCGCCGCGAAACTTGCGCTGCATATAGGCCCCGTAGACAAAATGCTCCCGAAAGCGCATATAACCCGTGGGCATCATGGAAAAATTCTGAGTCGAGCCAATTTTCACCAAGGCCCCAAAACCCGTACCGTCATTGGGATGGTATTCTTGGCCCAGAGTCAGCGCCACCGGGTCGGCCTGCAAATAGGTGTACAGCAGTTGAGCTTTAAGGCCGCTTACAGCCGTACTAAGCAAGAGAATAAGCGGCAATCGCATGCCTCAAAGGTACACGGGAAGTTCTTGGGAGCATTTTTTTCAAAATAGTTGGCAAATCATAAAATCTCGCTATTTTTGCAGCCCGATTGGCCCGTTCGTCTATCGGCTAGGACACGTCCCTTTCACGGATGAAAGAGGGGTTCGATTCCCCTACGGGCTACAAAACATATCGCGGGATGGAGCAGTGGTAGCTCGTCGGGCTCATAACCCGAAGGTCACAGGTTCGAGTCCTGTTCCCGCTACTAAGAAAAGCCAGTCAATTGACTGGCTTTTTGCATTTCTAGAAGTGTTGAAAGTTTACTTTCATAAACGGATAGAAATGTAAAAAGGAAGAACGCGCAGCGGGCTGAGCTTTTCATAGTAAAGCCCCTCCCTTAGGTCCATCCGAAATGAAATGAAGGATATTCCTGTCCCCGCTACTAAAGAAGAAAAGTCATCAGAAATGGTGACTTTTTTTGTTTTATGCCTCTCTAGAACCCTTTACAGCTCTTGTAATTCGAAAAGTAATAAGGCCCATTTTTAGGCTCCATAAGTCCCTTTTTGGAAACGAATTTTCTCACTACAAACACTTTCAGAATAAGTTGTAATTTTGATTTAAGCTGACCTATGGTGGTTGGCAAAAAGTTAGTGATAAACAAACGAATCACAACCCAGGTAGTATACAAAAAAAGAGATGTCAGATTTTACAACATATGTGAACAGAGTTTCTCAGCTTTCAAAAGAAGCCGAAGAAGACCTTTTGCCCAGACTAATACCTAAGTTTTTTAGAAAAGGACAAGTCATAAATACTCAAGGACAAATTTGTAAAAATCTGTTCTTTATTGACAAAGGTTTGGTAAAGCATTATTATCATCATAAAGACAGAGTTTTTATTCTACGTTTTTTTTCAGAGACTAATTTCTTTACTGTGCTTGACAGTTTTGCTTATCAAACACCATCACAATTTATTACAATCGCATTAGAAGACACTGAAACTTGTTCTTTAGATTATGCTGATTTTGACGAATTGTGCAGAAGACATCATACGTTTGAAGCCTTTTCGAGAAAACTATTTACAATGGCAGCAGTTGTGAATTTGAAGCGTATTAAAGAAATGTTTGACGCAGATGCAACTGAACTTTATAAAGAATTTAAAAATGAAAATCCTCATTTATTGCAGAGGATTAGTTTGGGCGACACCGCAAGTTATTTAGGAATTTCACAAGTTACTTTAAGTAGAATAAGATCTAAGAAGTGATTTTTTAACTTAAGTAAAAAAGTATTGAGTTTTATTATGGCAATTTTGCGCCATAAAAATAATTTCATAAAAATGAACAATAGCAAAATTGAAAATCAAAAAAGACTTAACACTGCAATTAAAATCGGGTCAATAGCATATGCTATTTGGGGTGTTCTGCACATATATGTAGGTTATATAGGTGTGAGCCAATACATTACCGACCCAAATAAAGGTTTATGGAGTGCATTACTTGGTGGAGACAAAATGCCAGCGGACAAATTCCAATTTGCCACAGACCCGATGACACTTAAAGTAACTGCAAACTTTATTTTGAATTTTTGTTTAGACGTTGCTGGTTATGGAATGCTTGGTATTTTATTGGGTGTAATGTTCTGGAAAAACAGCAAACCTTGGCTAGCATATTTTATAGGCTTGTTCATTATTCGATTAGCCGATTTGTCATTTTTGTTTCTACAGGTAACACCAGGACATATTAAGGGTGATTGGGGTACTTATGGCGGACCAATCTTATGGTTTATTGCAGTTGTTGCTTTACCTTTTGGTTTACCAAAGTTCAAATTGAAAGAACTTTTTTAAAAGGATGTCCTGTCATCGCTTTCCGAAGGGGAAGTCACTTCGTGACATTGCTGGCCGAGCAAACTGCTCCATCAACTTGGTGGTAAAGGTTAAAAGGATGGTTGAAAATGCCCCGAGTTAGTCGGGTGATCTGTTCATGTATTTATAGAGCTCAACCACCATTTCATACCCTTCTAAAAAGTTAGAAATTTGTGGCTCACCCGCTACAAAGCAAGAAAGCCTGAGACTTTGTCTCAGGCTTTTTTTATGGCTGCACGTGCGCTTGCGCAGATGTGCAGGCCATAAAAAAGCCCCCGAGCGCTCCGCGCTCGAAGGCTTTCTTGCTTTATTCAGCCCTCCCTTAAGGTCCGGCGAGCTTGGAAGAAGCGAGTCAATCCTGTTCCCGCTACAAAGCAAAACCCGAGTCTTTCGACTCGGGTTTTTTCGTTTCAGGCGCGGCGGGTGCCCGCATTCGCATAGTGCCAGAAACGAAACAACCGGCCGCTTCGCGGCCGGGTTTTGCTTAGTTCAGCCCTCCCTTAAGGTCCGGCGAGCTGCGAAGAAGCGAGCCACTCCTGTTCCCGCTTTCCTTTGCTCTAATCAGCCCGAACCCTAAAATATTCGCCCACAGCGAATCGGAATTGTTCGATAAATATCTGTTTGAACGCGCTCAGGTTATTCTGCTCATAGAAAATCAACATGGCCTTTTTGTAGTCAGCAGATTCAACCGTTCTAAACGAAATTGGGCAATAGTTGTTCGTGATCAAAATACCATTGGCCACGATTCTTGCCACCCTTTTGTTTCCATCCATGAATGCTTGTATATAACTCAGCAAGACCAAAGCCAGCAATGCCTTTTCAAACACATTGTTTGTGCGATTGATAACTGTGCAAGCCTGATGCAAGGAGTCTCTGATTTGATGCTCATTATCCAAGGGTATGTAATCCGTACCGCCTATTCGCACCAATTCCTTGCGCAAGTTTCTCGGTATATCCAGCTTCTCAACCAATATGCTGTGAATGTCTTCGATGTCTCGAATTTTCAACGCCTCAAAGAAGTCGGGGTTCTGCAACAAGAAATCAATGGCTTTCTTGTGATTCAAAAGCATGGTCGCCTCTTCTACAGTTTTACCCTGAGCCGTTCGTTGATCCTTCAACAGGATTTCCGTATCCAACAAGCTGTAAGTGTTGCCTTCAATCTGCGATGATTTCCAGGTCAGATCAATTGATAACCGTTCAATCTCCAAGTTATAAGCAACTGAAGAAAGCTGCCTGATGTTTTCCTCATACTGCCTTTGTAGACCTTGCAATTCCAACAATTCATCGTCGGTAAACAACTTCAACCCCGCTATCGATGGAATCAATTCAAAATTGAACCTCTTGTGTATTTTCCTTTCATCAACGCGGAAATACTCATCGATATCGATCGGGTAGATCAGGTCATATTCAGGCGTTAGTTCGTATTTCAATCCCTTGCCTACACCGGTGCTGACTACCAGATTCAGACGAGTCAATTCACCGCTCAAACGTCTTTTCAATGTGCTGAGCGACATAGAAAAATTCGTATCCAAACCCATTAAGCCCTTGAGCAATTCAGGTGCAGAAGTTTTGGGATTGTCTTTTAGAAAAGCGAGGATCATCAATTGCTCTCTGTTCATGCTCAATTTTCAATTATCGGTCAAATTGACTGTTTTTATCAATCAAATATACAAAACTGCGGATATTTTTCACGCATTTTTTGACCGATAAACTACTTATCGTTCAAAATTTATTGGTGTTTATATCAATTAAAGCACTAAAAACCCATTAATCAAATAATTACTGAACGAAACAGAATCCACATCATCTCCTAAATCCTGCCAACGTAGACGAAGCTGGCCAATTCTTCAAATTGAAGTTAAAACACCTTATGAGTGCTAAATTGCTCTTCAATCTCATGCAAACGCCAAGCTTTCGACCGTGGACAAATAAGGACTTGACAGACCTAGTTAGCCATGCCCATAATCGCAATATAGCTCAGTTCTTGACCGATAGTTTTCCTTATCCTTATACCGAAGAAGATGGAAAAAAATTCATTCAAATGGCTATGAATCAGTCTCCGACATCTTTGTTCGCTATCGACATGAACGGTGAGGCAATTGGAAGCATTGGGCTACACCCACAACACGATATTTTTAGATACAATGCTGAACTCGGGTATTGGCTAGCAGAGCCTTATTGGGGCCGCGGAATAATGACACAAATAATTCCACAAGTTGTAGCATATGGTTTTAAAAAATTCAGCATCAACCGAATTTTTGCCCGCCCTTTTGAAACCAACGAAGCATCTAAACGAGTCTTGGAAAAGTGCGGCTTTGAGCTAGAAGCACATTTAAAAGGCACCATCTTTAAAAACGAATCGTTCCTAGACGAACTCATCTACAGCATTAGAACCCCCCAAAAACCTCCACCCCCCCTAAATTGTTAAGTAGAGGTGAAAGCCGCAAAACGGGTTCCCTTGAATGAAATCGAGACAGATCGGGTCATTGAAATGGCTTGGGAAGATCGTACCCCGTTCGAGGCCATCGAAGCTCAGTTTCAAATCAGCGAAGCCCAGGTGATCGCCTTGATGCGAAGCCAGCTCAAGCGCAGCAGTTTCAATTTGTGGCGAAAACGCGTGAACCAAGGCATTTCCCAAAAACACGCTGCGTTGCGTTCTGATGAAATTAGCCGTTTCAAGTGCAGCCGCCAGCGGGTCATCAGCAACAACAAAATCAGCAAGCGCTAAACAAAAAACCCGGACCTTGTGGGCCCGGGCTCTATTCAATTCAACTACTGATTAGCCTTTGACCATTTGAACGTCAATGTTCAAACGCACGTCTTCGCTAACTAATACTCCACCCGCTTCCAAAGGAGCGTTCCAAGACAAACCCCAGTCTTTGCGGTTGATGGTTCCGTTCAAGGTAAATCCAGCCTTGGTGTTGCCCCAAGGATCCTGGCCAATACCACCAAACTCTACTTTCAAGGCCACAGGCTTGCTCACCCCTTTGATGGTCAAGTCACCGGTCATTTCGTAATCGCTGTCAGATACCTTTTTCATGCCGCTAGACTGAAAAGACAATTGGCCGTGGTTTTCAGCGTCAAAGAAATCAGCGCCTTTCAAGTGACCGTCGCGATCGGCGTTGCCGGTCGAGATAGAGGCAGCATCTGCACTGAAAGAGAAAGCAGACAATTCGAGGTTGTCGTCTTCCATTTCGCCAGAAGCGCTGAATTGCTCGAAACGTCCAGAGACGTTGGTGAACATCATGTGTTTTACTTTGAACCCAATCTCAGAGTGGGTTGGGTCGATGGTCCAAGTTGTTTTTGCCATAATGGGTACAAAACAACTACCCAATCAGCCCTACTTGCCTTGACCTAAGGTAAGAAACTCACTTGCCCGCTACTTCCCGGCGCACCCGACTCAAACTCTCAGGGGTAATGCCCAGGTAGGAGGCGATCATCCACTGGGGAACGCGCTGCGTCAGATCTGGATAAGCCTTGATGAATTCCTCGTAGCGCTGTCGAGCCGATGTGCCAATCAAGGCATAAACCCTGCGGTACAATTGAAAAATGCGGCGTTGCAAGAGCTGGTCATGAAAGGCCCGGAACTCTTTGCTCATCTCGCTGGCTTTCAGGAAAAAGGACTGGTTCAACTGCACGACCCAGGAGTCTTCTTGGGCGTCGAGAAAGAACTCGGAGGGCTGGTTTTGATTGAAATTGTTTCGGTCTGAAATCCACCAATTCTCAGGAGCAAATTGCAAAATATGTTCTTTGCCTTGATCGTCTATGGTGAAAAAACGCAGCAAGCCCTGCTCAACGAAGAAGATGTATTCTCCCACCGCACCTTGAGCCAAAATCACCTCTCCTTTTTTGCAAAACTTCAAGGAAACCGCAGGCAACAAAACTTCGACATGCTCAGGCGAAACCCCCGCCCGCTGGGTCAAATATTCGCGAAACTTGCGAAACTCGGGGGCCAATTGTTTTGCATTTTTCACCATTCTTTACGGATGTTTCATCTACAAATCTCGGTATTCGCAAGGAGCAATTCGAACCGATTCTGTACTTTCGCATAGCATCATTTGATAGTATCATGATTCCTGCATTTCAATTGACCCCCCAGATTCTAAAGCAGACGAATCAAATTACTGCTCTTCTGACAACCATAGAATTACGCCACTACGACCGCCCTTCGCCCATACTGCGCAAGCAGAACAACATACGCTCGATTCAAAGCTCCTTGTACATTGAGGGCAACAGTTTGAGCGAAGACCAAATCACCTTCATCATGAATGGCAAGCGGGTATTGGGGCCTGCCAAAGACATTCTTGAAGTTGAAAATGCCTTGAACGTCTATGAGCACTGGAACCGCTGGGATCCCTATTCTGAGCGCTCATTATTGGAAGCTCACGGCATGTTGATGAAGGAATTGGTTCAGAGTCCGGGCCAGTACCGCTCACACGGCGTGGGGGTTGTCAAGGGCGAAGAGGTCATTCACATGGCGCCGCCCGCTAAACTAGTTCCCCAACTGATGGGCGATTTGTTTGGGCACTTGAATGACCCCGATAACATGATCCTGATCAGCAGCTGCGTCTTTCACTACGAGTTTGAATTCATACACCCCTTTGCCGATGGGAATGGGCGAATGGGCCGACTCTGGCAAACCTTGATATTGGCCAGCGAACACCCGGTATTTGGGGCCATTCCCATTGAATCGATCATTGCCCAACGACAAAAACTCTATTACGATACCCTGGAAAATTGCGACAAAAAGGGAGAATCAACCGACTTCATTGTGTTCATGCTCGAAGTGATTGAAACCGCCCTGGAAGAATACATCCAAGAGCAAACCAAAAACAAGAGTCAGGAAGAGCGAGTGCGCTATTTCATGCTGGGCAATCACAAGCGCTTTCAGCGCATCGACTACATGCGTGAATTCCCTGAACTCTCATCGGCCACCGCTAGCCGCGACCTCAAATACGCCGTAGACCGAGGCCTGATCCAAAAAAAAGGCGACAAACGGCTGACAGAATATCAAATAATCAACTTATCCCGACAATCTATGAAATAAACACATTAATTTGCTCAAAATTTATTTTGTAATTATTTATAATATTCACTGCAATGAGACTCATTGTTAGCTCAATTTTATTCATTTACTCAATTGTCTTAAGTCTTGAACTAAAAGCACAAGACTTAACAGAAAGAATCAATACCGAATTTGGGTATATTTTAAAAACATATTCAGAAGATTTTAAGCTTAAAAAAACCTCTGAATTCGTAAACGAAGAATTGGTGAGATTTTTCTCATTCAATCCTAGTAGTGGTTTTCAAGAAGGTCTTTGTTTTGATGGTGTGAATACATTTCTGTATGATAGCCTATGTGTGCCAACGGCTATTCATGAAGAAGTTATCATCGACGTGACAGAAGAATTTCAAAATCAATTTGAAGACCTGAAAGATCGTTATTCCTATGATTACGATGACAACTTACACACCGAAATACTGATTCGTAAACTTAATTTAAATAATGGCCAATATTCCGGAACAGCCGAAATCGTGGCTTATACTTATAAAAAAATCGATGATCGACACCCCTATTACAGTTTACCATTAGGTCAATTTTGTTTGAAAGAACTTCAAAAAAATGCACCCTATTTGACTATATCTCATTATTGGGAACTAGAACCTATAAGCGTTGAAGTTATTGGAACCTTTGAGATTAAAAACAATCAGTACAATGGAATAGCCGAATTGCATCTTCCCGGATTTGAGGTCTCTGCCATCCTAATAAATGACAGCCCAATTAAATTTGAATGCACATACACAGACGTAAAAACTGGACAAACAGAATTCAGCAGCTTTCAATGCGGAAAGGAAACCTATACCTACAAGAACGAACTTTTCAAATCTCCTAGTATAGATATTGAAAACCACAGTTTTCTACTGCTCAAGGAAAAACAAAAAAATCAAGACCTATCAGTGGAGAAATTTAGCCATTATCCATTCATCCAATTTGATTTTCTGACAGGCTCCATTTCTATGTCCAACTATGATATCTCGATAGAAAGACAAGGTGATGGAATAATTGAACCGGTCCTGGAATTGGTCTATTATGACTCAACTGGAACTTATTACACAGCTACAATAGATGGTCAATTGCACAGGTTCTATGGAAGTGACGCGATTACTAGAATAGACCCAATCGAAAATCTGCAGTTGCCACGTTATTATTATCGAATCAGCAGCCCAAACTGGCTTCATTTTTCAACTATAAATGAGCATTATAGATTAAGGTTTGACCCAAAAAAAATAATAGAATCTTCAATGGACAATTGGACAAGAAAATACCACAAAATGAATGTGTACGGTGATCCTAGTTGGAATTGCGAATTAATAAATGAACAGAAACAACCTATTTCAAAAAGGGATGTACTACTCTATTTGAATAATAAAAGTAAATACCTGAGAACCAGCAATGGCGTCACTGAAATTGTAAATATTCATCCAGGTTATATCATTTTTAATTTTCATTTTTCAATTACATACAATTGGGCGTCGTTGATTTACTCTGACTACCACTATAAAACTATTGGAATTGAAAAAAAATCGGCCATTCATTCTAATATGGAATGTTATGGATTGGAAAGTACATTATTTGAAAACTTAGCCGACATCGAACAGGGAACTATCTTTCGAAATTGGACGGAAGCAGAATATTCTTTTTTAGCCAGTGATTGGGTTCAGTCTGGAAAACCCAAATACATAACCAATGTTGAAGAATAACATTCTTCAATAGAGCGATCTCAAATAAACCGTCGAAAAAGGGCTTGTCCAAAAAAAAGGCGACAAACGACTGACCGAATATCTGGTCAAATGCTAAATGAGTCAAAGCCCAGTCGCTGTATATTGCTTCTGTATGCAACCAACCATAGAACTCAACATTGTGGCCATCTTGCTCGCTGTAGCCGGGGCCTTCAGCTTCAACATGATCTATTACAGCGTGTTGTTTGGCAAAACCTGGCGCAAGGAATTGGGCCTACCCGAAGACGAGAAACCTTCAAAAAAACAGATGTTCAGCAGCCTAGCGCTCAATATCGTGGGGCTATTTCTCATGGTGTGGGTCTTTGACCACAACATTCAAGCATGGGATGCCCGTTCTTGGGGTCATACTGAGCCCTTCATGCCCGATGCGGCCGCTGCTGCCATTGGAGCCATTTTGACTTGGCTCGGTTTCTTCATGCCACAAGACATGAACAAGGTGATTTTTCACGGCCGCAGCTGGAAATTGTTCTTCATCGACACTTTCAGCAACTTGTGCAGCTTGCTGATTGCCGCCTACATACTGGTATTCGTTTAAGGCCAAAACGGCAAAGAAACCAAATCGACGACTACTGGAAAGTGGTCTGATGGATAGTGCCCGTGCGTGCTCTCGGCGATGATGCCGTGGTTCAAAACGGACCAATCTTGACTGGCGAATACGTAATCGATGCGCCTATCGTGAACCTTTCCGTATTGGAAGGCGTTGAAGGTACCGTGAACAGGATCGGCAGCTGGAGAACCTGTATAGTGCAGGGGTGCATGCGAATATGATTCTTGCAAGGCTGAGGCCAAGCGTTGAATGGGTTTTTCGTCGGGCGTCAAATTCAAATCGCCCATCAAAATCACGGGGTAACCCGTCTTTGAATAGCTGCGCAATCGATCCAAAATGACCTTGGCACTCTTGTCTCTAGCCTTCACGCCCATATGATCGAAATGGGTATTGACCACGCAAATGATGCGGCCCGTTCGAAGGTCCCTCATCAAAGCCAAGGTAGCAATGCGGGGCAAAGCCGCATCCCAATCTTTGGACGGTTCATCGGGGTGCCGAGACAACCAAAAGGTCTCGCTGTACACGCAATCAAAGCGGTCGTAACGGTAAAAGAGGGCGCAGTGCTCCCCGCGGTTATCACCTGAATCACGGCCTACGCCTACCCAGCCATAGTCGACATGACCTACTCCCTCTTCATAGGTCAATCCCGCCTGACGGCAAGCCACTCTGTGCAGGCTGTCGCTCGACGCGAGACCTTGCAAGTCCATCACTTGACGGTACAGACCTTCTTGGGTGCCAATGAAGTCAGGGGCAATGCGCTGAACCTGATCGGCCACTTGCACCATGCGTTCGGGCCAAGCATTGGGACCATCGCCAAAGGTGAAGTAACGAAGGTTGTAAGTCATGACCCGGTAGCTTCCTTCTGCCGCCGGCTCTATGCGCATGCGATAGGTAGAATCTTCAGAAACAGGTTGAACGGGCCCTTCTACAATGTCGTGCTGGGCCTGGGCGGTCGCCCAGGTCAACAATAAAGCCAAAACTCCTACTGCCCTCATTTTTCTACCTGACCAAAAATACCCTGTTCGTAGACTTGGTCAAAGAAGTTCAAACTGGGCAACACCTGCGAAGCCCAATAATCCCAGTTGTGGCCTCCTTTGATCAGAAAGACGGTTTTGATTCCTGCATCTTGCACCCAGTTGCACTCGACCTGCGAGCTATCCAAAGCAGCATACAAGGCCTGACTATGAGCCATAGGCACTACCTCATCAGCATAGGTATGCGAGAGGTAAACCGGGCATTTCACTCCCAGAGCCTGAGCGCAAAGGTCGGCCCGATCCCAGCGCTCGGGAAAGGCCGAATGAGGACCCAAGGCATTCACCAAAAGGGCATCGTTGTAGTCCAAAGAGGGCAAATAATCACCGCTCCAGGCCGCCACCGCTGAGACCCATTCGGGTCGCTGAATGGCCAAGGTGATGGCTCCGCGTGCCCCCGTCGAATAGCCCACTATTCCCACAAAGCAGTTGGGGAACAAGCCCAGTTTGCGTTCCAGTTCGTACCAAACCTGAGAAGAGAACCAGGTAGAGGTTGGGTATAAGCGGTAATCGCTTCGGGTTTCGGGGTACACCGAATCGGCGTACACACTTTTGCCCATGTGGACAAGTAGAACGGCATATCCTCTGGCACGGGCCAAGCGAATCAAGGAAGAATGCTCTCCGTACTGAGAGGCCGAGTGGTTCCAACCCGGAAGGGCAATGATCAATTTGTGCGAAGGCGCGGCCCAATGAGCTGAAACCGCTCCAGCACCCGCCGCCGTGTCAACGCCTGGAGCCGCGTAATAATCAAAACGAACTTCTGCGCCTTGATCGGTACTCAGCACAAAACTGGTATCATGGGCCAACAACCCAGCAGGGGTGTCATCGATTTTGGGTTCAGGCAACTCAGTGCCCGAACAAGCCACCCATGCCAAAGCCCAAAACCCGATTTTATTCATAGTCGTAGCCGAACTGCCGAAGCATGTTCTTGTTGTTGCGCCAATCGTCGCGCACCTTGACAAACAGTTCCAAAAACACCTGCTTTTGGAAAAATTCTTCCAAGTCTTTTCGGGCACCGATGCCCAATTTTTTGATGCCTGCCCCGCCTTTTCCGATGATAATGGGCTTTTGAGACTCCCGCTCCACAATGACTTCGGCCGAAATGCGAATGATTTTCGAGTTTTCTTTGAACGCCAAGGTCAAGACCTCGCTCGAGTAGGGAATCTCCTCGTCGTACAAGCGCAAGATGTTGTTGCGCACGATTTCGTTGACAAAGAAACGCTCCGAACGGTCGGTCATTTGGTCGGTAGGGTAATAGGGCGGGTGAACCGGCAAAGCGGCCGCCACAATGGCTTCCAGCTCGCCATCGGTTAGCCCCAGGTGCCGCAGGTAGCCT
>VFQT010001399.1_pt1 | contig 29312 bp, 27 predicted proteins | sample 3512381 | NCBI WGS metagenome assembly VFQT01 (sample SAMN10412376, study PRJNA504923) | tailings metagenome | isolation source: Relicate 2 Philex TSF3 active mining site | place: Philippines: Tuba, Benguet | collected 2017-08-29
GGGAAGACGTGGGCCCAGACGGACTCGAACCGCCGACATCCTCCTTGTAAGGGAGGCGCTCTAGCCAACTGAGCTATGGGCCCGCACGGAGGCTACCGATCCGGTCCGGCGTCTCGCGGCGCTGGGTAGCCTGTCGTCGTGCCCGCCACCGTCGCCCAGATCGTCGACCTCCTCGATCGGCGGTATCCGCCGACCCTGGCAGCCGAGTGGGACGCCGTCGGTCTCGTTGCTGGCGATCCGCGGGCCACCGTGAGCCGGATCCTGTTCGCCGTCGACCCCGTCATGGCTGTCGTCGACGAGGCCCTCGTGCTGCAGGCCGACATGATCGTCACGCACCATCCGCTCTTGCTCCGGGGCGTCCACTCGGTGGCCGCGGTCGACCACAGGGGCTCGGTGCTGCACACCCTCATCTCGCACGGCATCGCCCTGGCCTGCGCGCACACCAATGCCGACCACGCGCGACCCGGGGTCTCCGACGCCCTGGCCGACGCCCTCGGCGTTGTGGACACGGTGCCGCTGGTGCCCGATCCTGGTGCTCCGGCGATCGGCACAGGCCGTGTCGGCAGGCTCGACCAGACCCTCAGCCTCGGCGCCCTCGTCGACCGCGTGGCGCAGCGGCTGCCTGCGACGGCCCAGGGCGTGCGCGCCGCCGGCGACCCGGACCGGCTGATCGAGACCGTCGCCGTGTGCGGAGGGTCGGGCGACGCCTTCCTCGCCGACGCGGCCGCCGTCGCCGACGCCTACATCACCTCCGACCTGCGCCACCATCGCGCGCAGGACCACCTCGTCGACGGCGGCTGCGCGCTCATCGACGTGGCCCACTGGGCGAGTGAATGGCCCTGGCTGCCCGTGGCCGCCGCAGCGCTCGCCGACGACTGTCGCGCGCACGGCACTACGGTGGAGGTGCACGTCTCCACCGTCGTCACCGATCCGTGGACCATCCATCGAGGGAGCCAGCCCTGAACGCCGACCCCGCCGTCCAGATCCGACTGCTCGACCTCCAGGAGCAGGACACCCGGCTGACCCAGCTCGACCACCGCGCGACGCACCTGCCCGACTCCGCCGCACTGGCCGACGCCGACGGCCAGCTGGCGCGCCTGCGCGACCAGGTGGTCGCCGCCGAGACGATCCTCAGCGACCTGGAGGTGGAGCAAGAGCAGGCCGACCGCGACGTCGAGCAGGTGCGGGAGCGCCGCCGCCGCGATCAGGAGCTGCTGGACTCCGGCTCGGTGGGGGATCCCAAGCAGCTGCAGGCGATCTCCTCGGAGCTGGAGAACCTCGTGCGCCGGCAGGCGGATCTCGAGGACGTAGAACTGGAGATCATGGAGCGCGTCGAGGGAGCGCGCGCTGCGGTCGACCAGCTCGCGTCAGAGCGACATGCCCTCTCTGCCGAGCGTGATGCCATCGCTGAACGCGTCGCCGCCCAACTCGCGGAGATCGCCGAGGAGCGCGGCGAGGTCGTTGCCCTGCGTGGACGCATCGCCACGGAGATCCCTGCCGACCTGCTGGGTCTGTACGACAAGGTGCGAGCCGATCACGGGGGAGTGGGCGCAGCGCCCCTGCACCGCGGCTCGTGCCAGGGCTGCCGACTCGCCCTGCCGCCCACCGAGATCGAGGCGCTGCGCGCCGCCCCGGCCGATTCCGTCGTCCGGTGCGAGGAGTGCCGCCGCATCCTCGTCCGCACCGCCGAGTCCGGCCTGTAGTTGCTCATGGCGCGCTCACTCGTCGTCGAATCCGACGGCGGCGCCCGGGGAAACCCCGGTCCCGCTGCCTACGGCGCAGTGGTGCGCGACGCCGTCAGCGGCGCGATCCTCGCCGAGCTCGCGGAGTACCTCGGAGAGGTGAGCAACAACGTCGCCGAGTACCGCGGTGCCATCGCCGGCCTCGAGCACGCGCACAGCATCGATCCGGAGGCAACGGTCGAGATGCGCCTGGACTCCAAGCTCATCGTGGAGCAGATGAGCGGCCGCTGGCAGATCAAGCACCCCGACATGCGCACTCTCGCCCGCCGGGCGCGTGACGTGTTTCCTCCCGGTCGCGTCACCTACACGTGGGTCCCGCGCGAGCAGAACAAGCGCGCCGATGCGCTCGTCAACCAGATGATCGACGCGGCGCTGACGGGCGACACCACGCCGATCCGTCGTCTCGACGGCCTGCCGATGGAAGATGTGCTGGCCGAAGACGTCGTCGGTGGCATCGAGGTCGAGCGCAGTCGCGCGATCGTCGAGGAGGTCAAGCCGCCGAGGGTCATGATCGGCTGGGCCGACCTCGGCCCGCCCACCTACACCGTGATGGCCCGTCACGGAGCCACGGAGCTCAGCCTCGACAAGCGGTTCAGCGGAAGCGGCGGGTTCGATGCTCCGCTCGCGCCGCTGGGCATTCAGCAGGCACAGGCCCTCGCCGCCGAGCTCGTCGTCCGGGGTGACGTCCAGCGCATCGTCAGCTCGCCGCTCCTGCGCACGCGACAGACGGCCGGGATCGCGGCCGACGCCCTCGGTCTCGACGTCGAGGTCGTCGACGGGTTCGCCGAGTGCTCCTTCGGGGAGTGGGACGGCCACACCTTCGCGGAGGTGCGGGAGAGGTGGCCGCGCGAGCTCGAGGAGTGGCTGGCGTCGACGTCGGTGCCGCCGCCGGGCGGAGAGACTTTCGAGGCCTGCCAGGCGCGGGTGCTGAAGGCCCGTGAGGAGGTCGTGGCGCGGTTCCCGGGCGAGCGTGTCCTCGTCGTCTCGCACGTCACGCCGATCAAGGTCATGGTCGCGCACGCAGTAGGGGCGCCGTTGGCGAGCCTGTATCGAATGGAGCTCCCGCCGTGCTCGCTCAGCGCACTGGCGTGGTTCCCCGACGGCAACGCCTCGATGTTCAGCTTCGCCGAGGCGGCTCACCTGCGTGAGGTCGGCACGCCCCACGGCGTGTGAACTCGCTCAGCGGAGGATGACGTCGACGATCGCCGGCTCCGCGCGTCGCGCCGGCGACAGCTCGACCTCGTAGCCCTCCTCATCGAGGGCGTCGAGGAGTCCGGTGACGTCCTTGGGTCGACGCCGGATCGTCACGAGCGAGCGCACAAGTCGGCCCTTGGTCGCCTTGTTGTTGTGGCTCACCACGGTGCGGCGTCCATTGCGCTCGTTGAGCACTCGGACGCTGACGGCGCGATCGAGAACGGAGCCGGGTACCGGGCCCAGGTTGACGTACGCGCCTGAGCGCAGATCGACGATGAGTCCGGGTGCGGCCTCCAGGATCGCCGAGATCGGCTGCCGCCAAGCGGTGTGCAGGGGGCCGATGGGCGGCAGGCTGACGTCGCCGCTGAGCCGGTACGCAGGAATGAGATCGTCCGGCCGGACGAGCCCCCACAGGGCAGACGCGATCGCCACGGTCTCCTGCAGCCGGCGACGACCGGCGGCCGTCAGGGTCGCGGCGTCGAGGGCCTCGTAGAGCACCCCGGTGTAGACCTCGATCGCGGGTGCGCAGGGCTCGGTGCGCAGTCGTGCGTTGACCCCGACCTCGCCCCGCTGGGTCGGACCGAGGCCGAGCACGGTGGCCGCGGTCTCGACATCGCCGCTGCACAGCTGCGCGAGGGCGTCGAGCACCCTGCGCCTGGTCGGAGCCAGGCTCGGGAACGACAGGCCGGCTGCTCGCAGGCGGGGGCCCGACTCGGGGGCGGACTTGCCCTCGCTCGGAGGAAGCAGGATCAGCACGCGTTCCTCCTCGGCGCAGCGGCGGTCGCCGACCTGCATCCGCAGGCTAGCGAAGGAGTACCCTGAGGCCGGACGAGCCAGCCGGGTGATCGCGGCTCGGATCACCTCGGTGATCCGGGTCGAGGAAAGTCCGGACTCCACAGGGCAGGGTGGTGGGTAACGCCCACCCGGGGTGACCCGCGGGAAAGTGCCACAGAGAACAGACCGCCGTGAGCGATCACGGCAAGGGTGAAACGGTGGTGTAAGAGACCACCAGCGCTGCAGGTGACTGCAGCGGCTCGGTAAACCCCACCCGGAGCAAGGTCACAAGGGCTGGGCAACCAGCCTGCGCAGGTGAGCGGCCCGCTCATCGCCTGCGGGTAGACCGCACCAGGCTGTCGGCAACGGCAGTCGCAGATGGATGATCACCGGCCAGCTCGCTGGTCACAGAATCCGGCTTACAGGCTGGCTCGTCCCCCAGCCCCCTTCCTGTTGAGTGGTGAGTTGTGTGCGCGACACCCTGGGGTGTCGCGCACACAACTCACCACTCAACAGCGAACGGGGGGGGCGACATGGGGTGCTGGCAGCCCACTTCGGGGCCAAGGTCCGGCCCCGCGGGGCACCTGCGGCTACCGTTCCGTTGTCGGCACCGAGGCCGATCGAGACGATGGAGGACGACATGAAGGCACGGACGTGGCGCTCAGGCATCGCCCTGATGGCGGTGGGCGCACTCACCACCGGAATCATGGCCGTTGCGGCCGTCCCCGCATCTGCAGCCGGGCGCGCCCAGGTCAACAACTGCGGCACCCTCGAGATCAAGCCGACGGATCTGGTCCTGGCCTGCGCCGACGCGAACGCGATGCTGACCGAGCTGAAGTGGAGCGGCTGGTCCAACGGCCGCGCCAAGGGCTCCGGCGTGTACGAGCTCAACGACTGCAAGCCCACCTGCGTCGCCGGCACGACGAACAGCTACCCGGTGCGGGTCCTGCTCAGCAAGCCGAAGGTTCAGGGCGGCGAGCGGGTGCTGTCCAAGGTCACGATGACCTTCACGGCGAAGAGCCCCACGGGCAGGAAGAAGGCCTCGGTGACTCTCCTGCCGTACCGGGCCCCTGAGTCGACCCCGGCACCAACCGCCACGGCACAAGCGGAGCCGGCTCCCTCGGCGACCCCGGCACCGACCGCCACAGCGACCCCGGCACCGACCGCCACGGCGACCGCGACCCCGACGCCCACGGCGACCGCCACGACTGCGGCCATCGCCCCGCCGAGTGTCACCATCACCGAGCGCAAGCGCATCCAGGGCAGCGCGCGCTACACCCTGACGGCGTCGTCAAAGGCGCGCGGTGGTGTCAAGGGCATCTCGACCGTGACCAGCTACCAGGCCAACGACGAGAACGCTGAGCTGCCGACCAAGGGCACCTACCTCGGTGACGACGCCGGAGCCGGCGACATCTGGACGGTCAACGTGAGCTGCAACCCGCTCTGGGGCAACGAGATCCGAATCGTGGTCAAGGCGACAGACGGCCAGACGACCACCATCCGGGAGAAGCGCCCCTGCTGATCCCAGCGTGATCAGACGGTCGACTACTCGGCGGCGGGACCTCGGTTCCCGCCGCCGAGTCCGTCTGCGACCTTGGCGCATGCGCGACCCAGAGCCGCGAACTCCGCAGGAGTGAGGGTGTCGACCAGATGGCGACGGACGCTCTCGACGTGGTCGGGGGCTGCCGCCACCAGGACGTCCCAGCCGTGCTGGGTCAGGACGGCGAAGGCACCGCGACGGTCGTCGGCGCAGGTCTCGCGGTCGACCAGGCCTGCGCGGGCCATGCGATCGATCTGGTGGGACAGGCGGCTCCGCGATGACAGCGCGGCCTCCGCGAGTTCGCTCATGCGCAGGCGTCGATCCGGGGCCTCCGACAGGTGGACGAGGATCTCGTAGTCGGCGATGGTCAGGCCGTGCTGCTCCTGCAGATCGCGGGAGAGGCGGTCGTTGAGGAGCAGAGAGGCGGCGAGCCAGGCCCGCCAGTGGCGCTGCTCATCATCCGTCAGCCACGTGGTCATCGGTCGAGCTCCCACACGCGCACGCCTCCGAGGATGCCCGAGGTGTTGGGGATGATCTCGCCCTTCGGGCCGATGTCGGCGGCTGACAGGTGCTTGGCATTGCCACCACCGACGAAGATGCGGTCGAAGTAGAGCATGTCGTCGAACGCGACGATGGCCTTGGCGACCCGCCTTGCCCAGCGCTCGTTCCCGATGGCCTTGCGCTGGGCGTTGCCCAGCGAGATGTCGAAGCTCAGCCCGCCTTTGAACGGGCCGTGGCTGAGCTCCAGATGGGGAAGCAGGGATCCCTTGCTGAACAGGGCGGTTCCGACACCTGTGCCGAGGGTGAGGACGAACTCCATCCCGTCACCCCTGGCCACGGCGCAGCCCTGCATGTCGGCGTCGTTCACGACCTTCGTCGGCAGCCGGAACACCTGCACGAGGGCGTGGGCCAGGTCGAAGCCCCGCCAGGCGTCAGCCATGGCCGGGTCGCAGTCACCGCCGTACACCCGGCGCGACAGGGACGGCACCTGGATGACGTGGCCGTCGCGGACGAGGCCGGGGAAACCCACCGACACCCGGCTAACCTCGGGAAGGGGGCGGACGAGGTCGGCGATCGTGGTCACGAGCAGTTCCGGAGGGCACGGGTAGGGCGTGTCGACCCGCACCCGGTCCGAGACCATCACGGCCTGCGCGTTCACGACGGACGCCTTGATGCCACTGCCGCCGATGTCGACAGCGAGGGTCATGACGTCATCGGGCCACGTGGTGGGCGTATGCGCTGTGGTCATGCCCAGTCCTCCTGGGAGGCACCGGTGGGCAGGGTGAGGATCTCGCTGCCGGTCGCGGTCACGACGATCGTGTGCTCGAACTGTGCCGTCCAGCTGCGGTCGCGGGTCAGGACGGTCCAGCCGTCGTCCCACATGTCCCACTCGTAGGTGCCGAGGGTGATCATCGGCTCGATCGTGAAGGTCATGCCCTCCTCCAGCGGCGTGGAGAGGGAGGGATCGTCGTAGTGCGGGATCACCAGACCGGAATGGAAGGAGGTGCCGATCCCGTGGCCGGTGAAGTCGCGCACCACCCCGTAGCCGAAGCGCCGCGCGTAGCTCTCGATGACGCGGCCGATGACACTGATGGGTCGCCCCGGCTGGACTGCCCGGATGGCACGCCGTGTCGCCTCACGGGTGCGCTCGACCAGGAGCCGGGCCTCATCGTCGACGTCCCCCACCAGGAAGGTGGCGTTGGTGTCTCCGTGCACGCCACCGATGAAGGCGGTGATGTCGATGTTGCAGATGTCGCCGTCCTGCAGCTCGGTGGAGTCCGGGATGCCGTGGCAGATGACCTCGTTCAGTGACGAGCACAGGGACTTCGGGTAGCCGCGGTAGCCCAGCGTCGACGGGTAGGCACCGTGGTCGCAGAGGTACTCGTGACCGATGCGGTCGAGCTCGTCGGTCGTCACTCCGGGTCGCACCGCGGCGCCGACGGTGGCGAGGGCATCGGCGGCGAGGCGTCCGGCCATCCGCATTGCGTCGATGGTGGCGGCATCCTTGACCTCGGGGCCGTCGTAGGGTGCGGGTGCGGGCTGCCCGACGTACTCGGGCGCGACGATGCCGGGCGGAACCGTGCGCAGAGGGCCCACGTATCCGGGCGCGAGAGGTGCGCGAGATCGCGTGGGCATGACCAGAGTCTAGGCCGGAGTGAGATCGGTATCGTATGGTCACTGCGCCGCGCGAGGAGCCGGCGACGAGGATGGGAGCGCTCGTGAGCTGGTACTACTGCCTCGCCCACCAGAGGGTCGAGCCGGAGGAGGGCTGCGCGAACGCCGAGCGCATGGGCCCCTACGCGTCGGAGGAGGACGCCCAGCACGCGCTGGAGCGGGCCCATGCACGCAATGAGGCCTACGACGACGACGAGGACTGAGTCCTGGCAGTCACCCCGACATGATGAAGGGCCCGCACCGATCGGTGCGGGCCCTTCATCATGTCGGTCAGGGACACGAGGACTATCGGCGACGAGCCGGAGCCTTCTTGGCTGCCTTCTTGACAGTCCGCTTGGCTGCCTTCTTCGCCGGAGCCTTCTTGGCTGCGGCCTTGCGTGCCGGAGCCTTCTTGGCTGCCTTCTTCACTGCCTTCTTGGCAGCCTTCTTCGCCGGAGCCTTCTTGGCTGCCTTGCGAGCCGGAGCCTTCTTGGCTGCCTTGCGAGCCGGAGCCTTCTTGGCTGCCTTCTTCGCCGGAGCCTTCTTGGCTGCCTTCTTCACTGCCTTCTTGGCTGCGGCCTTGCGAGCCGGCGCCTTCTTCGCTGCCTTCTTGGCTGCGGCCTTCTTGGCCGGAGCCTTGCGTGCAGCCTTCTTTGCGACCGCCACGTTGCCTCCCGTGTCAGTGGACTCTGCATTGTGCAGAGTTCCCTGTGGACAACTTTGACAGAGCAGTGGAGCAAAGGCAAAGCCATTTGCATGCATTGCGCACTTCGTGTCTTGATGAATTTCCATCGTTGCGGGCCCATCAACGGGGTTGTGGACGCCTGTTCGACGTCATCATGCGCATCACGCGTCACTGTGGAAGGATTTCGCGTGTGATGATGACAACGGCCTCGACGCCTTCAGATGACAACACTCCCGACGTCTCCACCATCACGATCGGTGTGCTCGGGGGCACAGGTGAGCAGGGCCGTGGGCTTGCGCGACGCTTCAGCATGGCCGGTCACCGCGTCATCATCGGCTCGCGTGATGCCGGTCGCGCTCAGCAGGTCGCCGATGAGATGAATGCCGGAGTCGAGGGTGCCAGCAACGAGGACTGCGCCCGCGCGAGTGACGTCGTCATCGTTGCGGTCCCGTGGGACGGGCATGCCGCGCTGCTCGACTCCCTGCGTGATGCCCTGGCCGGACGCATCGTCGTCGACTGCGTCAATCCGCTGGGATTCGACAAGCAGGGAGCCTTCGCCCTTGACGTGCCCGAGGGATCCGCCGCCCAGCAGGCGGCCGGCGTCCTGCCCGACTCCAGGGTCGTGGCGGCCTTCCACCACATCTCTGCCGTCCTGCTCCTGGACGAGTCCGTGGATCGCATCGACACCGACGTCCTGGTGCTCGGCGACGACCGCGAGGCGACCGACATCGTCCAGGCCCTCGCCTCCCGGATCCCGGGCATGCGTGGCGTCTACGGCGGCCGCCTGCGCAACGCGGGCCAGGTCGAGGCCATGACGGCCAACCTCATCTCCATCAATCGCCGCTACAAGGCTCACGCAGGGCTGCGCATCACGGACGTGTGACGGCTCCGACCGGCTCGTTACCGCGGTGAGCCTCAGGCGTACGACTGCTCCTGGCTGGGAAAGGTCCCTGTGCGGACGTCGTCGGCCCACGACGACACCGCATCGAGCATGACTGCGTGGACGTCGGCGTAGCGCTTGACGAATTTCGGCGCCGGACCTGACGTCATGCCGACGAGGTCCTGCCAGACGATCACCTGGGCATCCGTCGCGCTCCCGGCGCCGATGCCGATCGTGGGGATGCTCAGCATCTCGGTCACGCGCGCAGCGAGGTCGGCGGGCACCGCCTCCAGGACGATCGCGCTCGCTCCAGCCGACTGAAGCTCCTTGGCGTCGCGCATCAGCAGCTCTCCTGACTCGCCGCGTCCCTGCACGCGGTAGCCGCCCAGCATGTTGACCGACTGCGGCGTGAGCCCGAGGTGCCCGATCACCGGTATGCCCGAGCCGGCGAGCAGCTCCACCTGCGGGACCATCGCGATACCGCCCTCGAGCTTGACGCCGTGGGCGCCACCCTCCTTGACGAAGCGAGCAGCGGTCTCAAGGGCCTGGGCCGGCGACGACTGGTACGAGCCGAACGGCAGGTCCGCGATCACGAGCGCGCGTGAGGAGCCCCGCACGACAGCCCGGACGAGCGGCAGCAGCTCGTCCACCGTCACGGGAAGGGTGGAGTCGTGGCCGTAGACCACCATGGCGGCGGAGTCGCCGACCAGCAGGGCCGGCACTCCGGCTTCGTCGAACAGGCGGGCGCTGAGGGCGTCGTAGGCCGTGATCATCGGCCACTTCTCGCCCTGGCGCGTGGCCTCCTGCAGGTCGCGCATGGTGATGCGCCGGGCAGGGGTGGATGCATGGAAGGACATCGCTGACTCCGATCTCGAGGCTCCCCGCGGAGTCCCCGGACGTCGCAATGATGACACGCGACCGGGTCGATGTCATGCCCAGACCCGCCGGACATACTCTGAGGCGGCGTGTCACCCGTCTGGGAAGCGTCCTGAGATCGGTCCTCGGGCCGACCGGCAGAGGAGGAGCCCTCAGTGAGCACACCCGGTGACGGATGGATGACATCAGGGGAGGGGCACCCCAGGCGCTGGGCGATCCTGGCGGTGCTGGTGGTCAGCCTGCTCGTCGTCGTGATCGACAACACGGTCCTCAACATCGCCCTGCCGACCATCCAGCAGGACCTGGGCGCGTCGCAGAGCGAGCTCGTCTGGGCTGTCGACTCCTACATCCTGGTCTTCGCGTCGCTGCTGTTCACCTGGGGTGTCCTGGGCGACCGCTACGGCCGCAAGCGCATCCTGATCATCGGCCTCAGCATCTTCGGGATCGCGTCGGCGGCATGTGCCTTCTCGGAGACCCCCACCATGCTGATCGTGCTGCGCGGCGCCATGGGCGTCGGTGGCGCGGCCGTCCTTCCCGTGACCCTGGCGATCATCACGGTCGTCTTCCCTCCGCATGAGCGCGGCAAGGCCATCGGGACGTGGGCGGGTGCGGTCGGTGCAGCGGTTGCCCTCGGGCCCGTGCTCGGGGGCCTGCTGCTCGAGCATCCGCTGTGGAGCAGTTGGCTCACCGGCAATGACTGGGGCTCGGTGTTCCTCATCAACGTCCCGATCGTCGCCATCGGTCTCGTCCTCATCATCCGTGTCGTTCCCGAGACCCGGAACCCGAATCCCCGGAAGCTGGACCTCCGCGGCCTGGTGATCTCCGCCAGCGGCCTGATCCTGGTGGTCTACGGCATCATCGACGCAGCCTCGACCCGGTCGTGGGTCACGCCATCGGTCATCGTGCCGATCGCCGTCGGGATCGTGCTCATCGTGGTCTTCATCTGGGCCGAGGCGCGCAGCGACCACGCCAGCTTCGACGTCTCGCTGTTCCGCAACCGGGGCTACGCCGTCAGCCTGGCGGCGGTGAGCCTTGCCTTCTTCGCACTGTCCGGCATCACGTTCTCCCTGCCGTTCTACCTGCAGGTCCTCCGCGGCTACAGCACCCTTGAGGCAGGACTGTGCTTCCTGCCCTTCGCCGTCGGCCAGCTGATCGCCGCGCCGCGCAGTGCGTCCATGGTCGCCAGGTTCGGGTACCGGACGGTGATGACGGCTGGCCTCGTCCTCGTCGGTCTCTCCCTCCTGGGGCTGGCCCAGTTGCAACTGGATACCCAGCTGTGGTGGACCCTCGCGTGCTTCTTCGTGTTCGGCGTCGGCATGGGCAGCGTCATCGCCCCGGGGTCGACGGTCATGCAGAACGTCCTGCCGCTGGCCCGAGTCGGCGCCGGGTCGGCGGTGCAGAACACCGTCCGGCAGGTGGCCGGAGCGCTGGGTGTGGCGGTCATCGGAACCATCCTTGCGACTCGCTATGCCGCGAACCTCACGTCTGCTGCGTCCCAGTCGAGTGTTCCCGTCGACCCTGCCCTCCTCGACGTGGCGGACGAGTCGATCGTCGCAGCCGACCTCGCGCTCGACCAGGCCGCACAGGCGGGTCTGCCCAGTGGCCTGGTCGACGCGTTCAGGTCGGCGGCATACGAATCGTTCCTGAACGCCGCGCACGTGACGTCCTACCTGTCGGCCGCCGTGGTCGCCATCGCGGCACTGCTCGTGGCGTTCCGGCTGCCGGTGATCACGCCTCCGCAGCGCGCACCGGAGCAGGCGCCTGAGACAGACGCCAGCGACGGTGCTCGACCTGCCTGAGTCGCCCCGTCTCAGGAGCGCGGGGTCTGCTCCCGCCAGCGATTGGTGATCGGCAGGCGACGGTCGCGACCGAAAGCCCGCAGGGAGATCTTGGTGCCGGGCGGGTACTGCCTCCTCTTGTACTCCGCGAGGTCGGTCAGCCGCAGGATCCGCTCCACTGTCGACTCGGGGAAGCCCGCGGCCACGAGGTCGGCAGCGCTGCGGTCGCCGTGGACGTAGAGGTCGAGCATGCGGTCGAGGTCCTCGTACTCCGGCAGGGAGTCCGTGTCGCGCTGGTCGGGGCGCAGCTCGGCACTGGGCGGCTTGCTGATGCTGTTCTCCGGGATGGGCGGGGTCTCGCCGCGGCGCTCCGCCTCGGCATTGCGCCAGCGGGCCAGCTCCCAGACGAGGGTCTTGGGGACGTCCTTGATGGGCGCGAATCCGCCGACTGCGTCGCCGTAGATGGTCGAGTACCCCACCGAGAGCTCGCTCTTGTTGCCGGTGGCCAGGACGAGATGACCCTCGGCATTCGACAGCGCCATCAGGGTCGTTCCGCGAACGCGGGCCTGCAGGTTCTCCTCCGCGAGCCCGGTCAGCTCCAGCGACGCCAGGTAGGCGTCGACCATCGGGGCGATCGGGACGGTGCGGATCCCGACGCCCGTGCGAGCGGCGAGGTCGTAGGCGTCGTCGACGGAGTGCGACGAGGAGTAGACGCTCGGCATGGCCACGCCGTGCACGCGCTCGCGGCCGAGGGCGTCGACGCTGATGGCGGCCACGAGGGCGGAGTCGATGCCGCCGCTGAGCCCGAGGATCACGGACCCGAATCCGTTCTTCTCCACGTAGTCGCGCAGGCCCATGACGAGTGCGGCGTACACCTCGCCGTGGGAGTCGAGGCGGGGAGCGTGGGCGGCCAGTGGAGCAGGGTCAGCGGGGTCGATGTCGACCACCAGCAGGGCCTCCTCGAACTGCGCGGCGCGCGCGAGCACGGTGCCGTCGGGCGCGGCGACGATGGAGTCGCCGTCGAAGACGAGTTCGTCCTGGCCGCCGGTCAGGTTGCAGTAGAGGAGCGTCGCATCCGCCTCCGCTGCCCGGCGCCGGCACAGCTCGAGGCGAACGTCGTCCTTGTCCTGCTCGTACGGCGAGGCATTGAGCACGGCCAGGATGTCGGCGCGCTGCTCACGCGCCCACTGCACGGGCCCGCCGTCGCGCCAGAGGTCCTCGCAGATCGCCACGCAGACCCGTGCCCCGTCGATGTCGACGATGACCGGGGCGTCGCCCGGCACGAAGTAGCGTGCCTCGTCGAAGACGCCGTAGTTCGGCAGGTGATGCTTGACGTAGCGCGCCTGCACGGCGCCATCACGGACGACGGCGGCCGCATTGACGGGGCGTCGCCGTGGCTCACCCACGCGGCCCGAGCCCGCGTCGTCGAGGTGGTCTAGGTAGCCGATGAGACAGGTGAGCGACCCGTGTCCGTCGTGGGCGAGCTGGCCGGCCAGCTCCTCGAGTGCCGCCCGCGAGGCCTGCTGGAAGGACGGCCGCAGCGCGAGGTCCTCGACGGGATATCCGGTCAGCACCATCTCGGGCAGGACCACGAGCCGAGCCCCCTGAGCGGCAGCCTCCGTCACGGCCGAGCGCACGAGGGCCGCATTGCCCGCCAGGTCGCCCACGGTGGGGTTCACCTGGGCCAGGGCGACACGCACAGGGGGCATCTGCCGAGAGTACTGGCAGGTCCGGGCGTGATGCCCGGCCCGGTTAACGGCGCTGTAACACGCAGGGGGCCACTATGGGCGCATGGACAAGCAAGCCGAGTTCGTGCTGCGCACCATCGAGGAACGTGACATCCGATTCGTCCGGCTGTGGTTCACGGACGTCCTCGGCACGCTGAAGTCCGTGGCGGTGGCGCCCGCTGAGCTCGAAGGTGCCTTCGCCGAGGGCATCGGCTTCGACGGCTCGGCCATCGAGGGCTTCACGCGCGTGTACGAGTCAGACATGCTCGCGAAGCCGGATCCGTCGACCTTCGCGATCCTGCCGTGGCGCAACGAGGGCCCGGGAGTCGCGCGCCTGTTCTGCGACATCCAGATGCCAGACGGCTCGCCGTCGTACGCCGACCCGCGGTTCGTGCTCAAGCGCACCCTGACCAAGGCAGCCGACCTCGGCTTCACCTTCTACACGCACCCGGAGGTGGAGTTCTACCTGTTCAAGGGGCAGCCGGACGGCAGCGAGGTGCCCACGCCGGTCGACACGTACGGCTACTTCGACAACACCCCGCACGGCATGACGCACGACTTCCGCCGCCAGGCCATCACGATGCTGGAGTCGATGGGCATCTCCGTCGAGTTCAGTCACCACGAGGGCGGACCCGGACAGCAGGAGATCGACCTGCGCTACGCGGACGCCCTCACCACCGCCGACAACCTGATGACCTTCCGGCTCGTCGTGCAGGAGGTGGCACTCGAGCAGGGCGCCTTCGCCTCCTTCATGCCCAAGCCGCTCGTCGACCAGCCGGGCTCGGGCATGCACACGCACCTGTCGCTCTTCGAGGGCGACCGCAATGCGTTCTTCGAGGCCGGTGCGGAGTACCAGCTGTCGAAGGTGGCGCGGTCCTTCATCGCCGGTCTCCTCGTGCACGCCCCCGAGCTCACCGCGGTGACGAACCAGTGGGTCAACTCCTACAAGCGCCTCGCCGGCGGCGGCGAAGCGCCCGCCTGGATCTGCTGGGGCCACAACAACCGGTCCGCGCTGATCCGTGTGCCGATGTACAAGCCGCTCAAGGGCAACAGCACCCGGGTGGAGTTCCGCTCCCTCGACAGTGCCGCCAACCCGTATCTCGCCTTCGCCGTGCTGCTCGCAGCGGGGCTGAAGGGCATCGAGGAGGGGTACGAGCTGCCTCGGGGGTCGGAGGACGACGTCTGGGCGCTGACCGCATCCGAGCGCCGTGCCCTCGGCATGAGCCCCCTGCCGTCGAGCCTGAACCAGGCCATCCAGGCCATGGAGAAGTCCGAGCTCGTGGCCGAGACCCTCGGCGAGCACGTGTTCGAGTTCTTCCTGCGCAACAAGCAGGCTGAGTGGGAGGACTACCGGCGTCAGGTGTCGCAGTGGGAGCTCAAGCGGTACCTGCCCTCCCTGTGACCCTCGGGTCGGGCGCCTGCTGCTCCTGCTCGCTAGATTCGGCGTATGGCCTCACGTCCACCCGTCGTGCTGTTCATCGAGAACGACGTCACCTGCCCCCCGGCCCTGGTCGGTGAGTGGCTGCAGGAGGACGGATTCCAGATCCAGGTGATCGCGGCGGCCACCGGTGAGGAGGTCCCGTCGAGGGTGCCCGCCGGAGTCGATGCCGTGTGCGCCCTCGGTGGAGACATCGGGGCCAACGACGAGGACATCGCGCCGTGGCTTTCCGCCGAGAAGTCGCTGCTGCGCGATGCCGTCGAGCAGGGTGTGCCCGTCCTGGGGCTCTGCCTCGGAGGTCAGCTCCTGGCATCGGCCACGGGCGGTCGCGTCGAGGTCAGCGACGTCACGGAGATCGGGGTGTCGGAGGTGCTGCGCACCATCGATGGCCTGGCCGACCCGGTGATCTCCGCAACGGTGCCGCAGCGCGGTGACACCGTCCCGGTCGCCCAGTGGCACCTCGACCACATCCGCCAGATGCCCGACGGCGCCGTTCTGCTCATGACCAACGAGGCGTGCCGCGTGCAGGCCTTCCGCCTCGGAGAGACCGCCTACGGCCTGCAGATGCATCCCGAGGTCGATGTGGCGATCTACGAGAGCTGGGTCGACGGAGCCGACGAGGTGGTTCCGCGGACGTCGACCACGGCCAGCCAGTCACTGGTCGACGTGCGGGAGCGCGCGGGTGAGCTCGTCGCGGCATGGCGTCCCGCCATCCGCGCGTGGGGTGACCTCGTGTGGACTCGCGCGCGCACGCTGTCGACCCTCGAGCCATGAGCGACCGCCTGGCCACTGACACCGGGCGCCTGATCCGTGCAGGGTTCGCGGACCTCGAGCGGTGCCGTCGGCTCCTGGAGGTGGAGCCCCTCGGTCCGCTCCTCGACCCTGGTGTCGATGGCGATGTCATTGACGATCTGGGTGCCGCAGCGGACCCCGACCAGGCCCTGCTGCTCCTCGTGCGCATTCTGGAGTCCTGCAGCGAGCAGCAGCGCCGGAGACTGACGTCTGCCCTCGCGGCCGACGGCGACACACGTCGGCGCCTCATCGAGGTCATCGGGATGTCCCTGGCGCTGGGGGAGTACCTCGAGCGTCATCCTGACGAGTGGGAGGTGCTCGCCGATGCCGAGAGCCTCAGCCACGCGCCGATGGCCCGAGCCGGTCGAAGCCTGCTGCTTCGGGCTGTCGGCGCCGATCCCGAGGCGCTCCTGCCGGTCGCGGCCGGACACGACGAGTCCGTCCTCGATGCCCTGCGTGTGGCCTACCGCCGACTGCTGCTCGGCATCGCTGCCCGCGACCTCAGCGGTGTTGCTCCCATGGAGGTCGTCGCGAGATGGCTTGCCGACCTCGCGGATGCCGTGCTCGAGGCAGCGCTGGCGGTGGCGCGTTCGGAGGCGGGCTCGGAGGAGGGCCTATGCCGATTCGCCGTGATCGGCATGGGCAAGTGCGGTGCAGGTGAGTTGAACTACGTCAGCGATGTCGACGTCATCTTCGTCGCGGAACCGGACGATGCCGCGCAGGAGGACGACGCGATCCGCTTGGCCACCCGCCTGGCCAGTGGCCTGATGCGAGCCTGCAGCGCCGTGACGGCCGAGGGCGCCATCTGGGAGGTCGACCCGAACCTGCGCCCGGAGGGCAAGCAGGGGGCGCTGGTGCGCACCGTCGCCTCCCACCTGGGCTACTACGGGCGGTGGGCCCAGACCTGGGAGTTCCAGGCCCTGCTGAAGGCCCGGCCCGTCGCCGGTGACCTCGTCCTGGGTGCGGAGTACGTCGACGCGGTGCGGCCGTTCGTCTGGAGTGCGGCCGACCATCCCACGTTCGTCGAGGATGCCCAGGCGATGCGCCGACGCGTCGAGAGCCACATCCCGGCCCGGCTCGCCGAGCGCGAGCTCAAGCTCGGACCCGGTGGCCTGCGCGATGTCGAGTTCTCCGTCCAGCTCCTGCAGCTGGTGCACGGGCGCAGTGACGTGATGCTGCGCAGCGCGAACACCCTCGAGGCCCTTGAGTCCCTGGCAACCTGGGGGTATGTGGGGCGCGATGATGCGTCGACCCTGGCCGAGGCCTACCGCTTCCTGCGCACGCTCGAGCACCGCATCCAGTTGCATCGCCTGCGTCGCACCCACACGATGCCCGACGACGAGGGTGAGCTTCGGCGCCTCGGGCGGTCGATGGGCTTCCGCCAGGATCCCGTTGCCGATCTCGTCCAGGAATGGCGCCGCCATGCACGGCAGGTGCGCAGGCTGCACGAGAAGCTGTTCTACCGGCCGCTGCTCAACGCTGTCGCCCGCCTCGATGCCGGCGAGGCGCGCCTCAGCCCGGCAGCCGCCGAGCAGCGCATGCAGGCGCTCGGGTACGCGGACCCCGCGAGCGCCCTGCGGCACCTCGAGGCCCTCACGTCGGGAGTCAGCCGGCGCGCGGCGATCCAGCGCACCCTCCTTCCGGTGATGCTGGGCTGGTTCGCCGACACCCCCGATCCTGACGCAGGCCTCCTGGGCTTTCGCCGCGTGAGCGACGTCCTCGGCGCCACGCACTGGTACCTGCGGCTGCTGCGCGACGAGTCCGTGGCGGCCGAGCGGATGGCCACGGTCCTGGGCACGAGCCGCTACGCGACCGACCTGCTGCTGGGTGCGCCCGAGGCCGTCACGCTGCTGGCCGAGGACGACGACCTCGTCCCGCGCACGCCGGAGGCGCTTGCCCTCGAGCTGGGTTCGGTGGTCGAGCGCGCCGAGGACGCTGAGCGTGCTGTTGCCGCGATCCGCGGCGTGCGCCGTCGTGAGCTGTTCCGCATCGCCGCCATGGCCCTGCTGCGCGAGTCGGCCGCCGATCAGATCGGCACGGCGCTGTCCGATGTCGCGGCCGGCTCGCTCGCAGCAGCCCTGACCGCGATCCGTCATGCCGTGGACCCGGACGACACCGTCGAGTTCGTCATCGCGTCGATGGGCCGCTTCGGGGGGCACGAGCTCGGGTTCGGCAGCGATGTCGACGTGATGTTCGTCTACCGCGCGCGCGCTGGTGTCGAGGACGAGCAGGCGCAGCGCGCTGCGTCGGCCATCGCCGAGGAGCTGCGACGCCTGCTCATGGCCCCGAGTGCGGATCCGCCGCTCGACATCGACGCCGACCTTCGCCCGGAGGGACGTCAGGGGCCGCTCGTGCGGTCCCTGGACTCGTACGCCTCGTACTACGAGCGGTGGTCCGCCACGTGGGAGTCCCAGGCGCTGCTGCGCGCCGACATCGCCGCAGGCGATGCGCCGCTTGCCGACGCATTCATGGCCCTGGTGGACTCGATCCGCTGGCAGGGGCCGCTCTCCGACGACGAGATCGTCGAGGTGCGACGCCTGAAGGCGCGCATGGAGGCGGAGCGACTGCCGCGGGGGGTTGATTCCGCGCTCCACACCAAGCTCGGTCGGGGCGGCCTCAGCGATGTCGAGTGGGTCGTGCAGCTGCTCCAGCTGCGGCACGGCCACGAGCTCCCGCGCCTGCGAACCACGCGCACGCTGGAGGCTCTGGAGGAGGCCAGGCTCGCCGCACTTGTGACCGATGCCGATGCCCGGCAGCTGGCCGATGCCTGGCAGCTGGCGACCGCGATCCGCAACGCCGTCATGCTCGTGCGCGGTCGTGCGAGCGATCTCGTCCCGACTGACGTGCGCGACCGTCGAGCCGCCTCCTTCGTCCTCGGGTACTCCGCGGAGGGCGCCGGTCGCCTCGTCGACGACTACCGTCGCACGACACGTGTGGCACGCAAGGTCTTCGACCGGCTCTTCTACGGCATCACCGACGACTGATCCGTCTATGCGAACAGCCCCCCGGTGAACCGGGGGGCTGTCCACTTCCCATGCGCGCGAGGCGAATCGACGCGAAGGGAGACTCAGATGTCGTAGTACAGCTCGAACTCGTGCGGGTGAGGACGCAGGCGGATGGGGTCCACCTCGTTGGTGCGCTTGTAGTCGACCCACGTCTCGATGAGGTCGAGGGGGAAGACCCCGCCGGCCTGCAGGTACTCGTTGTCAGCCTCGAGCGCGGTCAGGACCGCATCGAGGGAGCCCGGCACCTGCGGGATGGCCGCATGCTCGTCCGGCGGCAGCTCGTAGAGGTCCTTGTCGACCGGGGCGAGCGGCTCGATCTTGTTCTTGATGCCGTCGAGCCCGGCCATCAGCTGGGCCGCGAAGGCCAGGTACGGGTTGCTTGAGGGATCCGGCACACGGAACTCGATGCGCTTGGCCTTCGGCGAGCTGCCCGTGACCGGAATTCGGATGCACGCCGAGCGGTTGCGGGCCGAGTAGACCAGGTTGACCGGAGCCTCGTACCCCGGAACGAGCCGGTGGTAGGAGTTCACCGTCGGGTTGGTGAAGGCCAGCAGCGACGGAGCGTGCGCGAGCAGGCCGCCGATGTACCAGCGGGCGATGTCGGACAGGCCGCCGTAGCCCTTTTCGTCGTAGAACAGCGGAGCGCCGTCCTTCCACAGTGACTGGTGGCAGTGCATGCCGGAGCCGTTGTCACCGAAGAGGGGCTTGGGCATGAAGGTCGCGGTCTTGCCGTGCTTCCAGGCGACGTTCTTGATCACGTACTTGAAGAGCATGACCTCGTCGGCTGCATGCTGGAGCGTGTTGAACTTGTAGTTGATCTCGCCCTGACCGGCGGTGCCGACCTCGTGGTGCGAGCGCTCGACCTGCAGGCCCACGGCGAGCAGGTTCGTCACCATGTCGTCCCGGATGTCGGCGAAGTGGTCGACCGGGGGAACCGGGAAGTAGCCGCCCTTGTAGCGGGTCTTGTAGCCGCGGTTGCCGCCCTCCTCGACCCGGCCGGTGTTCCACGCACCCTCGATCGAGTCGATGTGGTAGTACGACTCGTGCTGGTTGGTCTCGAACCGGATGTCGTCGAATACGTAGAACTCAGCCTCGGGGCCGAAGAAGACCGTGTCGGCGATGCCGGTCGACTTCAAGTAGGCCTCCGCCTTCGCGGCGACGTTGCGCGGATCGCGCGAGTACTGCTCGTTGGTGAACGGATCGCGGATGGAGAAGTTCATGACCAGCGTCTTGGCCGGACGGAACGGGTCGATGAAGGCGGTGGCGGGGTCCGGGATCAGCTTCATGTCGGACTCGTGGATCGCCTGGAAGCCACGGATCGACGATCCGTCGAACATGAGTCCGTCGTCGAAGACGGCCTGGTCGAAGGACTCCACGGGCATGTTGAAGTGCTGCATCACACCGGGGAGATCGATGAAGCGGACATCGACGAACTTGACGCCCTCGTCCTTGATGTACTTGAGGACCTCGTCAGAACTGCTGAACATGACACCTCCCGCTCGCTCTCGCGAGCTCTAGTCGTGCGCCCCGGGGGCGCGTCGCCTCGCGCGGGTCGGACCCGCCGGTTCGGAGGCGGCTGCCTCCGACTCGCTGAGGCTACGGGTGGGGGGTGTCTGGGGCGTGTCCCGCTTGTTTCGCTCGTGTTAACGCGGGCCGGTAGCGTGGCGGGGTGCCCGACGAGCCCCTGATGCTGCCCGGCGAGGTCGCCAGTCTGGGTCGTCGCGTGGTGGCCCTGGTGGTCGACTGGCTGGCGAGCACGGGGGTGGCCCTGCTCCTGGTGGGTGCCACGGGCTACACCTCCGACCTGACCTCGCTGACCACCTTCGCGGTGTTCTTCGTGGAGGTGACCCTGCTCACGTGGCTGATCCGAGCCTCGTTCGGGCAGCGCCTGCTGGGCATGCGGGTCGTGCGGATCGACGGAGCGCGTCTGGGGCTCCCGCGCAGCATCCTGCGCACCCTGCTCATCTGCCTGGCCATCCCCCCTCTCGTGATGGACTCCCAGGGGCGCGGACTTCACGACCGTGCCGTGGGCTCGGTGGTGATCCGCTCGGCCTCCGTCCGATAGTGGCCTGGGCTCCTCCGGCTGCGTGCGGGTCGACGCCGTGGCCGGATCGGTCTAGAGCTGCACCACGGTGCCGTACGAGGTCAGGAGGTAGACGGTGATCACGATGACCATGGCGCCGGCGAGGATCGTGTCGGCGCGCAGTCCGCGAATCGTGAAGCCGATGATCGCCCCGACGGCGATCAGGCCTGGAAAGAGCAGGTCGGCGTCGACACCCAGCGATCCCAGCGCCCACTCGTGGACGAAGTTCACCACGGGGATGGACGCCAGGACGGTGAAGAAGGACCGGCGCAGTCGGCTGAAGCGCTCCTCGTCCGTCCCGGGTGCGGTCGCTCCCCATGTTCCGTCGGAGAGGAAGGCGGCCAGGATGAGCACCCCCATCGGCACCCACAGGAAAGCGAGCAGGCTGATCACGGACATCGAGCTGGTGGATCGGATGTAGTACCCGACCGCGATCCACACCTCGATGGTGAAGATCAGGAGGAAGGCGAGCCACAGCACCGTGGGGGCGTGCACTGGCTCACCCGTGCCGGCGCGGATCTTCCACTGAACCGCAAGGGCGAGGGACAGTTGAGCGAAGGCGGCACCGAGAACGATGGTGTAGAACCACCACAGGACATCCACCCGGTCAGTATGGAGGAGCCGGACGGGGTCCGGAGCCGTGTCGGCCTCAGCTAGGCGCCGCGCTGCCGACGAACCTGACGGGCGCTCGTGGGCATGGGCCCTTTGGGGATCGGCATCGACGACGCCACGCCGCCGAGTGCGTCGAGGCGTCGACGGACCTCGGTGACCTCGCCACCGCGCAGGTTGCGCGGCAGCTTGTTGAGAGCCTTCTGCAGTTTCGTCAGCGGGATCTGGTCCTCGCCGTCGCCGACCTGGATCTCGTAGATGGGCACCTCGGGCAGCCAGCGGGCGGTGCGCTTGCGCTCGTTGGCCAGCATCGGCACGACCCGTGACGCCTGCCCCTCTCCGATGAGGATCACCCCCGGCTTCCCGACGACGCGGCTGACCATGTCCTGGGTCTTGTTGACGGCCACGGCGGGCGTCACGAGCCAGTTGCTGCCGCGGAGGGACTTGATGACGGCGGCGGCCGCACCGGGTTGTCCCTCGATCTGGGAGTACGCGGCATTCATGGCTCGGCGGCTGAACCAGAAGGTGGCGGCCAGAAGGGCGACCGGCACGCCGACGAGGATGCCGGTGAGCCAGTTGAGCCACAGGCCGACCGGCACGGCCACCACGACGCCGGCCGCGATGGCAATGCCGCCCACCTCCAGGGGCAAGGCGCGGTGGACCTTCTGGGTCATGCGCCAGTTCTGGGACAGGGAGCTCAACGTGGTGCGGATGCGGCCGGCCATGGGCGAAACCTTAGGGGAGGGGAGCGGGGGCTATGCGGGTGTGTGGGTGCGGGCGGTGATGGCCTGCTGGTAGAGGCGTCCGGCGCGGTAGCTGGAGCGGACCAGGGGCCCGCTCATGACGCCGAGGAACCCTGCCTCGGTGGCGTAGGCGGCGAGGTCGACGAACTCCTCCGGCCGCACCCACCGCTCCACCGGATGATGGCGCGGGGTGGGCCGCAGGTACTGGGTGATCGTGACCAGGTCGCAGCCCGCCGCCACGAGGTCGCGCAGCGCCTCGTGGACCTCCTCGATGGTCTCGCCCATGCCCAGGATCAGGTTCGACTTGGTGACCAGTCCGGCCGCCCGGGCCTGCGTGATGACGTCCAGGCTCCGCTCGTACGTGAACGCCGGACGGATCCGCCTGAAGATCCGCGGCACCGTCTCCAGGTTGTGGGCGAGGACCTCCGGCGCGGCCGCGAACACCTGCCCCAGCAGCGCGGGATCGCCGGAGAAGTCCGGGATCAGCACCTCCACCCCCGTGCCCGGATTCAGGCCGTGGATCTCGCGCACCGTCTGCGCATACAGCCACGCCCCCTCGTCCGGCAGGTCGTCACGGGCCACCCCGGTGACGGTCGCGTACCGCAGACCCATCGTGCGGACCGACTCCGCAACCCGGCGCGGCTCGTCACGGTCCAGCGGCGCCGGCCTGCCGGTGTCGATCTGGCAGAAGTCACAGCGACGCGTGCACTGCTCCCCACCGATCAGGAACGTCGCCTCACGGTCCTCCCAGCACTCGTAGATGTTCGGGCAGCCCGCCTCCTGGCACACCGTGTGCAGGCCCTCGGACTTCACCAGGGCATGGATCTGCGTGTACTCCGGGCCCGTCCGCAGCTTCGTCCGGATCCACTCCGGCTTCCGCTCGATCGGCACCTCCGCATTGCGCGCCTCGATCCGCAGCAGCCTCCTGCCATCGGGGTTCACCATGCGACCAGCCTCCCCAGGTGGGCCTCGACGATCGGCACGACGTCCGTCACGGTGACCGTGCGGCCGAGCTCGCGGCTCAGGGTGGTCACGGTGGCATCGGTGATGCCGCACGGCACGATGCGGTCGAACCAGGCGAGATCGCAGTCGCAGTTGAGGGCGAAGCCGTGCATCGTCACGCCCTCGGTGACACGCACGCCGATGGCGGCGACCTTGCGCTCGGGTCCGCGACCATCGGCTGCGACCCAGACGCCGCTTCGTCCCTTGACCCGCATCGTCTCGACGCCGATGTCGGAGCAGACGTCGATCAGCATCGACTCGATGCGTCTGACATGGTCGACGACGGCCATGCGATCGGGCAGCCGCACGATCGGGTAGCCGACGAGCTGGCCGGGACCATGCCAGGTGATCTTGCCCCCACGATCGACGTCGATCACCGGGGTGCCGTCCATCGGGCGTTCGAAGGCCTCGGTGCGACGACCCGCCGTGTAGACGGGCGTGTGCTCCAGCAGGAGCACGGTGTCGGGGGATCCACCCACGACACCGGCATGCACGCGCCGCTGGAGATCCCAGCCGGCCCCGTAGTCGACAGCGGAATCGCCGAATCCCACATGCTCCACCGCGATCGCGCGGGTGGGGGCGGGGGAGGTCACGTCGTCAGTCTACGGAGCGATCCGAAGTCACGCCGTGACGGCGAGCCCGAGCCGGGCCAGGACGGCGTCGGCGGTGCGCCGCCCGCTGACCATGGCCCCCTGGATGGATGCCGTATCTCGGTGGTCGCCTGTGACGAAGAGTCCGTCTCCGAGGTCGACCGGGCGGCGGATGTCCAGGGGGACGGCCATGGCGGGCAGGGCGTACCGGATCGGGTAGGTGCCCACCAGCGCCCAGCGGGCCGTGCCCGTCCCGTACATCTCGGCCAGCTGTGTGCGCACGCGCTGCTCCATTGCGGTATCGGTCTGCAGCCCCAGGGCCGATGCGGACACCAGGACGCGGCCATCGCTGGCGTAACTGGGGGCTGCGTGGGTCAGCACGACTGTGTTGATGACCGGGCCGTGCCCGCGCCGGCCGTCCACGACGAGGATCGCCTCGCCGTCCGTGAGCCGCTGGGGTTCGGTGTCGGCGAGGTAGTACCAGGTGGTGACGTCACGGCCGGCAGGCACTTCGAGTCCGGGGAGCAGGCGTGCGGCCGTGCTGGGGTCCGTGGCCACGACGACGGCCTCGGCGGTGATCTCCTCGCCGTCGGTCCTCACGTGGCCGGAAGCGACGCTCTCGACCCTGACACCGCAGCGCACCGAGCCCACGGGCAGCCCGTCGCGCAGCTGCTCGGGAATGGCCTGCATTCCCTGCGCCGGCACGCTCGGCACGCCGCGGACGAAGCTGGTGAGCACGAGGTCGAGGAAGCGTCGCGATGTCGAAAGGCGGTCCTCGAGGAAGACGCCGGTCAGGAACGGCCGGATGACGGTCTCCAGCAGGCGCGGATCGATGCCGGCCGACAGCAGGGCCACGTCGCTGGGCATGTCGACCCGGCTCGCGCGTCCCGTGCGCCCGGCCCGCGCGGCCTGCCAGGCGTAGAGCGCGAACCGGAGCTTGCCGCTGAGCCGCCCCGAGCGGGGCGCGAGGGCGTCGGGTGCCCAGACGGGTCGCCGGCGCGGATCGGCCAGGCGAGCCGGTCCGCGATCGGTGAGGGCGACGACACCGGGGATGAAGGCACGCAGGTCCAGTGCCGAGTGGTCGAGCACGCGGGCGGCCTCGGGGTACGCCGGGTTGTACAGCTGGAACCCGTGGTCGAGCAGCAGCCCGTCGATGCGGTCGGTGCGCACGCGTCCGCCGACAACGTCTGCTGCCTCCAGCACGACCACGTCCAGGCCTCGCCCGGCCAGGCGCCGTGCCGTGGCCAGGCCCGCCAGGCCGGCCCCGACGACGACCACGTCGTGGTGCGTCGTCATGACCCCTCGGCGAGCGCGGCGCGGATGGCCGACTCGATCGTGCGGTCGGCGAAGCCGAACGCGTGCGCCTCGAGCACCGCGGGCATGACCCGGGAGCTGCCGAGGACCTCCGTGGAGAACTCGCCGAGGGCGAGCTTCAATGCGAACGCAGGGGCGGGCAGGATCGTGGGCCGTCCGAGAACGCGCCCCATCGCCGCCGTCACCTCGGCATTGGTGGACGGGTCCGGGCCGGTGAGGTTGACCGGGCCCGAGTACGAGTCGTCCTCGAGGAGGGCCTGGAGTGCGGTGAGCTCGTCGCGCAGCGAGATCCACGACCAGTACTGGCGTCCGTTGCCGAGCTTGCCGCCGAGGCCGGCCTTGAACAGCGGGAACATCCGCGCCCAGGCGCCACCCTTTCCCGACACGACGAGCCCGGTGCGCGGGTGCACGACGCGGATCCCGGCAGAAGCCGCCGGTGATGCAGCTGCCTCCCAGGCACGCACCACGTCGGCGAGGAAGCCGGTGCCCGCGGGTGCTGTCTCGTCGACCTTGCGGTCCCCGGTGTCGCCGTACCAGCCGATGGCCGACGCCGACACCAGCACGCGCGGCTTCGGGTCGAGGGCGGTGATCGCCCGCACGATGGTGTGGGTGCCGTCGACACGGCTGTCGAGGATCTGCCGCTTGTAGGCGTCGGTCCAGCGGTGGTCGCCGACGCCGGCACCAGCGAGGTGGACGACGCCCTCGGTGCCCGCGAGTCGGTCGAGGTCCACGGTGCCCGCGGCCGGGTCCCAGGTGATCTCGTCGGCTGCGGTCGCGGGCCGACGCACGAGGCGCATCACCTCGTGTCCGGAGGCGCGCAGGTGGGGGACGAGGGCGGAACCGATGAGGCCGGAGGCCCCGGTGACGGCGATTCTCATGTGCCAAGCATCCCGCCCCCGGGATGGGAACGCACTTTCACCCCGGCTCGCTGCCCCTTTGCTGCGTCAGTCGTTGGGGTCGCGAGGACCACACGTCCCCAACAACTGACGCGGCAAGGTCGCGCACCCGTCTAGAGACCGAGCTCTGCCTCGAAGGCGGCGTCCTCGAGACGACTCTTGATGGCGCCGAGGAATCGGGCGGCATCGGCCCCGTCGACGAGGCGGTGGTCGTAGCTCAGGGCCAGGTAGACCATCGACCGGATCGCGATGACGTCCTGGCCGGAGTCGGTGATGACGACCGGGCGCTTGACGACAGCGCCGGTGCCGAGGATGGCGACCTGGGGCTGGTTGATGATCGGGGTGTCGAACAGGGCACCGCGGCTGCCGGTGTTGGTGACCGTGAAGGTGCCACCGCTCAGCTCGTCCGGCGACAGCTTGTTGGTGCGGGTGCGCTCGGCGAGGTCGGCGATGCGACGCGCGAGGCCGGCGATGCTGAGGTCACCGGCGTCGCGGATCACGGGCACGAGCAGCCCGCGCTCGCTGTCGACGGCGATGCCGAGGTGCTCGGCCTCGTGGTAGGTCACGGTGCCCTCGGCCATGTCGATCGAGGCGTTCACCTGCGGGAACTGCTTGAGCGCCTCGATCGCCGCCTTGCAGAAGAAGGGCAGGAAGGACAGGTTCACGCCCTCGCGTGCGGCGAACTCACCCTTCACGCGGGCACGCAGCTGGGCGATGCGCGTGACGTCGACCTCGAGCACGGTGGTCAGCTGGGCGGAGGTCTGCAGCGACTCCACCATGCGCTCGGCGATCACCCGGCGCAGGCGGCTCATCTTCTCGGTGCGTCCGCGCAGTGCCGACACCGCTGCGGCAGCAGGTGCCTCTGACGGTGCAGACGTCGTTGCGGGAGCGGCGGCCGGGGATGAAGGGGTGGTGGTGCGTGCCTTCTGGTCGATCGCAGCCTGAAGAACGTCGGACTTGCGGATGCGTCCGCCGACACCGGTGCCGGTGACGGTCGTGAGATCGACACCGTGCTGCGCGGCCAGGCGGCGCACGAGCGGGGTCACGTAGGCGTCGGCGTTGTCGACGTCGGCGCCCGCGGCCGTCGCCGGTGCCGCCGCAGGTGCAGGTGCAGGTGTGGCGGGTGCGGCCGGGGCGGCGGGGGAAGCAGGTGCGGCGGGGGAAGCAGGTGCTGGCGTCGCGGTAGCGGCCGCCGCTGGAGCCGCTGGAGCCGCTGGAGTCGCTGGAGTCGCTGGAGCCGCTGGAGCTGCAGCGCCGGAACCGACAGTGGCGAGCACGGCGCCGACGGCGACGGTGGCGTCCTCGGCCGCGTCGATCGACAGCAGGACGCCGGCGACGGGGGAGGGGACCTCGGTGTCGACCTTGTCGGTGCTGACCTCCAGCAGGGGCTCGTCGACGGCGACGGTGTCGCCGACGGCCTTCAGCCAGCGGGTGACGGTGCCCTCGGTGACGCTCTCACCGAGGGCGGGCATGAGGATCGGCGTGGCTGCGCCCCCGCTGGCCGCGGGTGCGGGCGCCGCTGCAGCCGGCGCGGAAGCAGCCGGCGCGGGAGCAGCCGGCGCGGGAGCAGCCGGCGCGGGAGCCGGGGGTGTCGGAGCAGGTGCGGCCGGCGCGGCGGCCACCGGCTCGGGCGCGGCAGGCGCAGCGGGTGCGGCAGGGGGCGTGGCTCCGGCGGAGTCCCCGATCGTGGCGAGCACGGCGCCGACGGCGACGGTGGCGTCCTCGGCGGCCTCGATCGACAGCAGGACGCCGGCGACGGGGGAGGGGATCTCGGTGTCGACCTTGTCGGTGCTGACCTCCAGCAGGGGCTCGTCGACGGCGACGGTGTCGCCGACGGCCTTCAGCCAGCGGGTGACGGTGCCCTCGGTGACGCTCTCACCGAGAGCCGGCATCGTGACGTTGACCGACATGGGAGGTGCTCCTTCGCTTGTTCGCCGGTGCGCCTTGTGGGCTTTGCGGCGAGGTCGTCAGGCGTGCGAGTGAAGTGGCTTGCCGGCAAGGGCGAGGTGTGCCTCGCCCAACGCCTCATTCTGGGTCGGGTGCGCGTGGATGAGCGTCGCGACGTCGTCCGGGTAGGCCTCCCAGTTGACGATCAGCTGAGCCTCGCCGATCTGCTCGCCGACGCGGGAGCCCACCATGTGGACGCCGATGATCGGGCCGTCCTTCTGCTGCACGAGCTTGATGAAGCCCGCGGTGCCGAGGATCTGGCTCTTGCCGTTTCCGCCGAGGTTGTACTCGTAGACGCTGACGTTGTCGCCGTGCTTCTCGCGCGCCTCGGCCTCGGTCAGGCCGACGCTCGCGACCTCAGGCTCGCAGTAGGTCACGCGCGGGATGTTGATGTCGGCGATGACCACCGGGTTGAGGCCGGCGACCTCCTCGGCGACGAAGATGCCGTGCTGGAACCCGCGGTGCGCCAGCTGCAGGCCGGGGGTGATGTCGCCGACCGCGAAGACGCCGGGCACGTTGGTGCGAAGGCGCTCGTCGACGAGGACCCAGCCGCGCTCCATCGCGATGCCCTGCTCCTCGTAGCCCATGCCTGCGGTGTTGGGTCCGCGGCCGACGGCGACGAGCAGGAGGTCGGCGTCGAGCACGGTGCCGTCCTCGAGCGTCACGTGCACGCCGGAGTCGTCCTGCGTCGCCGACGCGAACCGCACGCCGAGGCTGAAGTTGATGCCGCGCTTGCGGTAGGCGCGCTCGAGCGCCTTCGAGCAGGCCTCATCCTCGTTGGGCACGAGGTGGGGCAGGGCCTCGACGATGGTGACGTCCGAGCCGAAGGAGCGCCACACGCTCGCGAACTCCACGCCGATGACGCCGCCGCCGAGGACGATGACGCGCTTGGGCACGTAGTCGAGGCTCAGGGCCTGGTCGCTGGTCATGATGCGACCGGTGATCTCCAGGCCCGGCAGGGACCGCGCGTAGGAGCCGGTCGCGAGGACGACGGTGTCACCGGTGTGCTGCTCGCCGTTGACCTCGATCGTCTTCGGGCCGACGAGGCGCCCCTCACCCTCGACGAACGTGACGTTGCGGCTCTTGACCAGGCCCTGCAGGCCCTTGTAGAGACGGCCGACGACTCCGTCGCGGTACTCGTTCACCTTCGGCATGTCGATGCCCTCGAAGGTGGCGCGCACGCCGAAGGCGTCACTCTCCTTGGTGCTGTCGGCGACCTCGGCGGCATGCAGCAGCGCCTTGGTGGGGATGCAGCCGCGATGCAGGCAGGTGCCGCCCAGCTTGTCCTTGTCGATGAGGATCACCGACTTGCCGAGTTCGGCGGCCCGGAGGGCGCAGGCGTAGCCCCCGCTGCCGCCTCCGAGGATGACCAGATCTGCGTGCGCCACTGGGGACCGCTCCTGTCCGTCGCAAAGGTCGAAGTTGTGCGTCCTATCCTTCCACCTCGCGCGAGTGGCTCAGACAGACCCCTCCGCCATCTCGGCCGCGACCTGCACGAAGGTGCGCACGGCGGCTCCGGTGCCCCCCTTGGGGGTGTAGCCGT
>VFQT010001400.1_pt1 | contig 29307 bp, 22 predicted proteins | sample 3512381 | NCBI WGS metagenome assembly VFQT01 (sample SAMN10412376, study PRJNA504923) | tailings metagenome | isolation source: Relicate 2 Philex TSF3 active mining site | place: Philippines: Tuba, Benguet | collected 2017-08-29
CAGCACTGCGCAAAAGAAGACAAGAAAGAGAAGATCGCAGAAAAAAACGCGCAGAACAAGAAGATCAAATCAATCAAGAGCTAAAAGAAGCTGCAGCTGCAAGTGCAGCTGAAGAATCTGATGCTGACGAAGTCTTTCTAAAGTATGGTGTAATAGGAGCGCCTTATTCTTTAACCAAGGTATGTGCTGATAAATTAACAGACATGAACTCAATTAAGAACACACTAAAAATAGATGTCTTATCTGTTAATAATCTTTACAATGCAATTAATAATTCACATGAATCAATCCAAAAAAAGAATTTAGATATAGATTTTTCAGTCTATCTTTTTTGGATATATGTATTTGCGCAGAATGCAATTAATAACTTTAATAAAGATGCAGAGAATAAAATTCCAGAATTGACTCTTTCATTAATAGAAAAGATGAAATTAGAACAAGGAACTATTTTTAATGCTGATAATAAAAATGCCCTATTGATTGCAGATGCTATAGAAAATCTACAATGGGAAGATAATTTTGAATTCATGAATGCTAAGTTTAAAAATTACATAGAGAATTTTAAAGAAAATATAGCGAAGCAATAAATTCTTTAATTTTTATCATGCTGTTTAAAATAAAAATGCCGGAGCCAGTATTTAAGCTCCGGCATTTTTATTTACTGACAAAAAAACTCAATCGGCTATACTAAAACCGTAATCATCTACTTATAATCACTTTAATGGAGAACATTCTTATGCGTCTTAATGTTTTTATTGCCCATGCTGGATACTGTTCACGCAGAAAAGCTGATGAATACATTCAAGCAGGAGAAGTAACCATTAATCACATGGCGCAGCTTAATCCGGGCTATCAAGTTCAAGAAAAAGATACTGTACGCCACAAAAAACAAGTTATTACTTTAAAAGTCGCTCAACCCACCTATATTGTTCTTAATAAACCAGAAGGTGTTGTCACATCAGCAGCTGATGAAAAAGGACGAGCAACAGTTCTTGATCTTATTAAACCAATTAAAAAACGTGTTTTCCCTATTGGCCGACTTGACCTAAAAACAACCGGTATTTTACTTTTAACTGATGATGGCGAACTTGCTCATAAACTTGCACACCCTAAATTTGAGGCAAAAAAAGTATACCAAGTTACCTTATCTGAGTATCTTTCTGATGAGCATTTACGTAGAATTGAACGTGGATTATTTTTAAAAGATGGACCTTTAAAAGTTGACGCTATTAGTCGTGCTCCTCAAAAAAATAGTGTTCGTGTCACCATTCATAGTGGTAAAAATAGAATTGTACGACGTGTTTTTGAATCACTTAACTACACTATTATAAAACTCGATCGCACTGCATTTGCAGGCATTACAAAACGAGGCCTTTTATCTGGCAAATGGCGCTTTTTAACTGAACAAGAAATAACAAAGCTTAAAGCACTGTGATAGTTATTCTATCATGCTTGGTTCTTTAAGTTCAGCTTCATACACTATAAAATCTAGTAAAGCTGCATCAAACTCTTGTCTAAAATGAGATACCATTTTAGATGATGGGATATGATCATTCTTATAATGCATATCATTAACATGCTGTGAAAGTTCTTTTAACGCATAAAATGCACGGTCAGTAGTTGTTTTAAGACTGCGAGCAAGAGGAATATTAATAAGTAATGCATGCTGATAAACATACGTCATATAACCTATGATTAAAGATCCATGATCAAGTAACTGTATAAAAGTTGTTTTATATTGTTCTACCATTAATGCACGTTTTACAAGGTCATGTTCATTTTCTATAGAAGATGACAAATCTTCTATAATCGTCATAAAATTTAACTCTTTAACATTATTATTATTCTGTTGTTTTTTAATCGGTGATGGATAACGCGTATGAAGAGCCACAAACCATGATAAAGAAACAACAGGAAAACAAATCGCTTTTATATATGAAATATAATTAGTTACGGTAGAAAAAACACTGCTTGCAAGTAATAATGGCAATGATCTTTTAATATGATCAAGAACAGCATACGGAAAACCTTTATTACGATTTAATGTTGAACGCAGTGCTGTTTCTAAACCAATTATTTTTGTTTTGTGCTCTTCAACAGTTTTTGTAAGAACATTATACCGTTCTTGTAATTCTTGAGGTGAAAAGATTTTTTGTTCTACTGCTGGTTTATTGTTGCATATCAACGATGTCAAAAGTCCAGGATTATAATATTCAAAAAGTAATGCCCCACCTACTACTCCTGCAGCTGTTACTATTTTTTTACGTACACTAATAGTATCTAAAACTTTTTCAACTCGTTCTACCTGTAAAGGAATAGCATATTCTTCTAGAATAAAATTCCTCTTTAAAGATGCTGTCTTAGGATCTAATACTGGATTAGCATATATGCCAGTTATTATACAAAAGCATAAAAATACTTTTTTTAGCTTGTTAATTATCATCATACATCGCTTTGCTTTTTGGTCTGTTTACATTATTCACCTTACTAAAGTAAGGTACCTGTACTACTTTAAAAAGCAATCCACCAGATTATAAGCCTTAATAAATTGTCTGTCTGTATTAGAACAACTTTTTAAGATAAAAGCCAGTATAACTTTTACCATTTTTTGCAACCTCTTTTGGGGTCCCATAAGCAACAATAGTACCCCCACCTTGCCCCCCTTCTGGACCCATATCAATCAGATAATCAACTGTTTTAAGCACATCAAGATTATGTTCGATAACAATCATTGAATTACCCTTATCCACCAAGCGATTTAAGACAATAAGAAGTCTTTCTATATCATGTGTATGAAGACCCGTAGTTGGTTCATCTAAAATATACAAAGTTTTAGTATCTCGTTTTGCAAGTTCATCAACCAATTTTATACGTTGCGCTTCTCCACCAGAAAGGGTTGTTGATGATTGCCCTAATTTAAGATAATCAAGGCCTACATCACATAAAAGTTGTAATCTTTTTGCCATAGTTTTATGTGCTGCAAAAAATTCAAGCGCTTCAACTGCTGTCATTTCAAGAACTTGTGCAATATTTTTTTGTTTATACGTAATTTGTAATGTTTCAGCGTTATAACGTTTGCCATGACATGATTTACATTCCATAGTAACGTCTGCTAAAAAATGCATAGAAACGGTAATAGTTCCATCTCCATTACATTCAAAACAACGCCCTTCTGGTCTGTTAAAACTAAACCTTCCTGTTTTATAACCACGCGCATTACTTTGAGGCAATTGTGCAAATAACGCACGAATATCATCAAAAATTCCTAAATAAGTTGCAGGGTTTGATCGTGAAGTTCTTCCAATAGGTGATTGATCAATAACAACCATATTATTAATATGCTCTGTTCCTAATAAATCGGTAATACCATTAGTACGATTTTTTGCTTGCAACTCACGTGAAAGTGAAGGCACCAACTCTTGCATTATTAAACTACTTTTACCAGAACCTGACACACCAGAAATACCGCACATAACATTTAAGGGAAATTCAACGGTAATATCTTTAAGGTTATTACTACGTGCATGTTTAAGAGTCATAAAATGAGTAGGCGTGCGATATTTTAAAGGAACTTCTATTTTTTTACGTCCTGCAAGATATGCTCCCGTTAAAGAATTTTTATCTTGTGCAACTTCTTGCGGTGTACCAGCTGCAACAATATGTCCACCATGAACACCTGCTCCAGGACCCATGTCAATTAAATAATCTGCCTCATGCATTGTATCAGTATCATGTTCAACAACTACAACAGTGTTTCCCTGATCGCGTAATTTTTTTAAAGTATCAATTAAACGATCATTATCACGCTGATGTAATCCAATACTCGGTTCATCAAGAACATATAAAACACCACTCAATGCTGAACCTATATGAGTTGCCAAACGAATACGTTGGCCTTCGCCTCCTGATAAAGTACGCGCAGAACGGTTAAGTGTTAAATAAGAAAGTCCTACATTATCAAGAAAATGAAGTCTTCTTGATATTTCTCTTAAAAGAGGTTCCGCTACGGTTGCTGTTGCGTGATCAAGCTTAAGTTCTTTAAAAAAAGTAAGCGCATCAACAATAGATAAATCACCAATATCTACAATATTTTTATTGCCCACAAGAACTGCTAATGCGTATTTATGTAACCTTTTACCATGACAACTTGAACAAGTAAATTGTTGTGCATGCTTACCAAAAAAATCTGGATACCGTGTTTTCCAAAATTCTTCATCACCTTCTTGCCAAGGCCATTCGTTTACTATTCCAAGACCAGAACATTCTTTACATGCACCAATAGGAGAATTAAATGAAAAAAAACGGGGCTCAATTTCTGGAAAAGACCTGGAACAATTAAGACACATTTTTTGTGATGAATAAAGATGTTCTTGATCATCTACTATAATTTTTGTCATGCCCTTTGCAAGACCAGAAGCGGCTTCAATAGATTCAGTTAATCGCGAAAGTTCATCATGAGTAATTTTAAATGAATCAATAAGAACATCAATAGAATGCTTATACGTTTTTTTTAAATCAGTATTATTAATCTGTTCAATATCTGCAAACTTTACCAATTTACCGTCAATAGTAAAACGGTAATACCCTTGTTCAAATAAATATAATAAAGTATTTTTAAATTCACCTTTTTCTTCACGCACAATAGGTGCTGCAACAATAATCTGTTTATTATTAAATTGTGCTGCTACCATACAACTAATAGCTTCTGGCGAATGTGCTCCTACTAATGATTTACAATCTGGACAATAAATAGTTCCAATTCTTGCAAACAGTACACGAATATAATCATAAATTTCTGTAATAGTTCCAACTGTTGAACGTGGGTTAGAGCCAACAGTTTTTTGTTCAACTGCAATAGCTGGGCATAACCCTTCTATGCTATCAACATCAGGTTTTTTTGCTATCCCTAAAAATTGACGTGCATATGCAGATAATGATTCTGTATAGCGACGTTTCCCTTCGGTGTATAAAACATCTAACGCTAATGAACTTTTACCAGATCCCGAAGGGCCTGTAATAACGGTTAAAGTATCTTTTGGTATGGCAACATTAACATTTTTAAGATTATGTTCACGTGCTCCAACAACCTGAATAAATCTTTTAAGTCTGTCTTTAGTCATAGCGTAACCTTTTTTCTTTGATTCTCTAGAACCCCACTTTTTTAAAGTATACTTCATTTTTTTAAAAATTATATTTTGCATTTTACGCAAAGAACCGTATACTAAAAGCCACCTTAAATGGTTGTCATTGTGCCTTATTAGTCAATGATATAATGTTGGTGGATATAGCTCAGCTGGTAGAGCACCAGATTGTGGCTCTGGTGGCCGTGGGTTCGAGCCCCACTATCCACCCCATTTTTAAGGTTAAAAATTCGTCGGGATGTGGCGCAATCGGTAGCGCACTCGCTTTGGGAGCGAGGGGCTGCCAGTTCGAGTCTGGCCATCCCGACCATTTTTTTAAAAATTAATCTTTTTTACTTTTTAAGCCTTATAACTACTGCTCTTTATAATATTTTTAGATAGCCAAGCTTAAACATTACTTTAACGCGAACTCGATCTAAGAAAATATACATAAAATGAAAAATCCCCTCATTAAGAGACGAAACGAATTGAAGGCATGCAATCCAGCTTAAATAATTAAAAATCAAAATAATTTTAAAAAGTAAAAAACTTTTCGCATATCATCTTTGTAAGATGATTATAAAAAAGTATGACTCCTATTAATTATCCCTAGATCCCACGCTTCAAGCATAAATGCTTTAGCTTTGGATAAAAAGATCGCGTTTTTTTAATGTAAATCTTAGATCGAGTTCGCGTTACTTTAGAACAATTTCTTTTTTCGATTATAACTAAAATTTTAATAAACCAGCTTTTTTGTTTAGACTTATAAATAAATTTTATGTTTTATACTTAACATGTGGTTATATGAAGCTTATTGATCGTCGCTATCTTATTTATTTTGATTGGATAAGTTTTTTCTTAATGCTTGGTATTACAGCAATCGGATTAACCTTTGTATACAGCGCTACAACTACGGAATCTGTTCCCTATTCTACTTTTTTTAAAAAACAACTTTTTGGTTTTTGTGCTGGTTTTATTATTTATTTATTTTTTTGTATTAAAGATTACCGAAAACTTTGTAGGTCAGGCTATTTTTTATATTTTGCTACCATACTCCTTTTAATTTTTACTCTTTTTAAAGGAAAAATTGGTATGGGCGCTCAACGATGGATAGATCTAAAATTATTTAAATTTCAACCATCTGAGGTTGCAAAACTTTTATTTCCAGCATTTTTAACTTATTTTTTATATTCAGAAAACGATGTTCCTGTTTATAATATGGACAATTTTGCGCCACTTTTAGGACTTCTTATTTTTAGTAGCATTCTTATTTTAAAACAACCTGATTTAGGAACCGCTATTATATTTTTTTCTTCAGGCATTTTAATGCTGTGGCTTGCAGGTATTGGTAAAAGATTTTTTAGATGGGGATTAATTCTTTTTATTTTTTCAGCACCAATTGGATGGCACTTTTTAAAACCATATCAAAAACAACGTGTTATGGTATTTTTAGGAGAAGGACAAGGGCATAAAGAACGATATCATATCGAACAATCAAAAATCGCTATTGGATCTGGTGGAATTACAGGAAAAGGCTTTACCAAAGGCACTCAAAACAAACTATTATTTTTACCAGAAAGCCGTACCGATTTTATTTACTCTGTACTTTGTGAAGAATGGGGCCTTATTGGAGCACTCATTTTATTACTACTGTATGTACTTCTTTTTTTAAGAACATTATATCGCATATATCTTGTTCCTACTTTTTTTGCACGTCTTTTAGCAACAGGATTATTAATTCATAGTATGTTGGCTGTTGTTATTAATACTGGAATGGTGTGTGGCCTTCTTCCTGTAGTTGGCATTCCACTGCCGCTTATGAGTTACGGCGTTAGTTCATTGTGGATTACGTATGCAAGCTTTGGGTGGATTCAAGGAATCACTACCCGCAGATTTTAAACAATAAAAAAGGCCCACATTTACGCAGGCCTTTATAGTATCATTTATTTTTTAAAGACTTAATCCATATCATCATATTCTAGTAATGATTCAGTTGGAACTTTATCATAGAACCGTTGCTCTTCTTCTGGCATTTGCATTTCTACTGGACGCCTCTGAGGAGCAATAGCTTCTGTTTTTGATGAATTACCAGTTAGCCAGTTCCAACCACGAGAGACTCTACTTTTTGCGCCTTCATACAGTGAGTTTGCACCATAACTAACACCACTACCAATTTTTGCAATCGCTGCTTCAATTATTGCAGGAAGTTTTTCTTCTAGCCATTTTTCTAATTGTTCTTCCATAAGATCAAGCTGTTTATCAACAGCTTTTTCTGCAACATCTTGTGCAGCAACTACAGCAGCATTTCTTTGATTTGCAAGACGACGCTGTACATCATCTTTTGTTTGTTGAGCTCTTGAAGGCTCTACATACCCTTCTAAATCTGTACCAAAGTCAGATACATAACCATCATCTTCATCATCATCAGCACGAACTGCTGAAAAAGCGCATCCTAATGCTAACATTAAAAATAATTGTTTCTTCATATAACACTCCTTTTAGTTTTTATTGACTATTATTTTTTCCAAATAGTATAGGCACTTCAGACCCTCTTGTAGGCGCTAGCGTACCCAACACTCTATGTGATAAAAATTTTGTATAATACCACGCTAAATACCAATATCTTCCTATTTCTTCTAAAGTTGCTGAAACTACCGTCCCCCAACAAACTTCAGCAACAGGCGCAAAGTTTGCTACTCCTATTGATGCAGCAGTAGCTTTTGGATTTGTACAAGCACAAAGTGCAAAAGCTCTTTGAATTCTGTAAATTGATTCTAATGGTAAAAACTCAATACCAAATTGTTTTAAAATACCCCGCATAAATAAATTTGGATCCATCATGGTCTGAGTGCTCATAATAATATTGACGCACTGTTTTCTTAGTTCTTCACTATTTTCTAAAGATTTAACTGCACTATCGATTACTCGATCAGCTAAACCTTCTGTAAATGTTTTAGTTTTTTTAGATTCTTCTGCATAAAGAGCAGATGGCATAATTACAGAAAAAACTACTAAAATTATTTTTTTCATATACGATCCTCCATTTTCATATTAATACTCAAAATAGCGAATCAATCACGCTATGCGCAATAGTTTTATATTTTTTATATAATTTAAGCTTACATATCTTTTTGCAGAATGAGTCGACTTTAAGGTAAACTAAAAAACGCTTACTTTTATAATGTGATAGGTTTTAATAATGGAAGAAATACGTAGTCTTAATATTCTCACTCTTGAAGAATCAACCGAAGAACGTTCTTATGATTTTGCGCCTAAAACATTTGATGATTATTTAGGTCAACCTATCTTAAAAGAAAAATTAAAAATATTTACTCAAGCAGCTAAAATGCGCCAAGAATCTCTTGATCATATGCTTTTATTTGGGCCTCCAGGATTAGGAAAAACCACTTTATCTCAAATAATGGCTCAAGTCATGGAAGTCGGAATTAAAATTTGTAGCGGACCTATGCTTGAACGCACAGGCGATTTGGTTGCTATCCTTTCAAGTCTTTCTGCTCGTGATATTCTTTTTATTGATGAAATTCACCGCATGCCAACCGTTGTTGAAGAAGTTCTTTATAGTGCAATGGAGCAATTTAAAGTTGATGTCATTATTGGACAAGGCGCTGGTGCAAAATCAATTACGCTTCCTCTGCAACCGTTCACCTTAATTGGTGCTACCACGCAAAGTGGTAAAATTTCTGCTCCACTGCGCAGTAGATTTGGCATCAGCGAACGACTTGATTTTTATGATGATACCGATTTACAAGCAATTATTTTACAAAATGCCCAATTTCTTCATTTTAATCTCAGCCCAGATGGAGCACTTTTAATTGCTCAATCTGCACGTGGCACACCACGTATTGCAAAAAAAATTTTACGCCGTGTTCGGGACTTTACTCAAGTACAAGAAAATTGTTCAACTGCTGATGCAACGCAAATAAGCAAAGCTCTTACGTTTCTTGGTATTGATAGTGACGGATTAAGTACTGTTGACAACCTTATTTTACAAAAAATTATGGAACATTTTAACGGTGGTCCAGTAGGACTTGAAACGCTTGCATCGATTGTTGGAGAAGATAAAGAAACAATTGAAGCAGTCTATGAACCGTACCTTTTGCGAAAAGGATTTCTTGAAAAGACAGCAAGAGGTCGACAAATTACTCATAAAACAGTATCTTTTTTGCGTAAGAAATATTATGGACAAGATTCACTGGTGTAAGTGGGAGTCGCTATGGCAGGTCATTCAAAATGGGCCAATATTAAACATAAAAAGGCAAAAGAAGATGCAAGTCGCGGTAAAGCTTTTACTAAATTAGTAAAAGAAATTACAGTAGCTGCGCATGAAGGTGGTGATATAAACGCAAATCCACGCCTTCGTACTCTTGTTGAAAAGGCAAAAGATATCAATATGCCTCAAGATAATATAAAGCGCGCTATTCAAAAAGGGACTGGTGAACTTCCTGGCGTAAAATATGAATTTCATATGTATGAAGGATACGGTCCTGGTGGCATTGCAGTTATTGTTGAAATGTTAACCGATAACAAAAATAGAGCTGTTGCTGAACTTCGTCATGCGTTTTCACGCAAAGGTGGAAATGTTGCAGAAAATGGCGCAGTTAACTGGATGTTTGCACAAAAAGGTATTATCAAAGCAACTGGCGGAACTTTTGCTGAAGACCAACTCCTTGAAAAACTTCTTGATTATGATGTAGAAGATATTTCCAAAGATGAAGATATTTTTACCATGCAAACATCAGTTAAAGCTCTTAACGATGTTAAAGATGCAGTAAAAAGATTCGGTCTTAAAGTTGATCATGCTGAAATTGAATGGGTTGCAAAAGATTTATTACATCTTTCTGATGAAGAAGCAGAACGTGCTGTTGAGTTTTTAGATGCTCTTGATGCTCTTGATGATATTCAAAACGTTTACACCAATTTAGGTTAGCAACCCGCATTGTCATCATGAACAATAATCACTTTACGCATTTACATTTACATACGGAATTTTCACTTCTTGATGGCGCAATTCGTCTTGATAAATTAATTGATTTTGCAAAACAACATAATTTCAAGGCGCTTGCTATTACTGATCATGGAAATATTTTTGGTGCTGTTCAATTTTTTCAGCAATGCAAAAAAGCAGGTATAAAACCAATACTTGGCATGGAAGCATATTTTACAGAAGATGCTTGCGTAAAAAATAGTGATAATAAGTATTATCATATGATCTTGCTAGTTGAAAATGAGATTGGATACAAAAATCTTTGTAAGTTAATTTCATTTTCATTTAAAGAAGGTTTTTATTTTAAACCACGTATTGATCTAAAAATATTAGCCAAACACTCAGAAGGTTTAATTGTAACCACTGCATGTCTTGGTGGCTATATCCCACAACTTCTTAAAAATGGTGAAGTAGAAAAAGCGCACAAAGCTATTGATTGGTTTTTAGAACATTTTGGTAAAGATCGTTTTTATTTAGAAGTACAACCAGAAGATCAATCAGAACAAAAAACACTCAATGACCAACTGTATACAATAGCAAAAGAACGTGATTTAAAACTTCTTGCTGCAGGTGATTGCCATTATATTCATGCAGAAGATCGTGAAGCACATGAAGTAATGCTTTCTATCCAAACACAAGGAAAATTAACAGATCCTGATAGATACACTTTTGGTGATTGCCGCGTACATATCCGCACAGAACATCAAATGCTTGACCTTTTTAAGGATCACCCTGAAGCAGTATGGAACGCCGGAGTTATTGCTGAGCGTTGCAATTTTGATTTTAAAACAGGAGTTTTACATTTCCCTTCGTTTGCAGTCCCTGAAGAATACACTGAAGAATCATACTTTAAATTTTTATGTCAAAAAGGATTTGAAGAACTGATTGATAACGAATTTATTCCCCTTGACCAAAAAGAATTTTATCAAAAAAGACTTACCTTTGAAATTGATCTAATCACTAAAATGGGATATGTCGGTTATTTATTGGTAGTCGGTGATTTTATTCAATGGGCAAAAAATAATGGTATTCCTGTTGGCCCTGGAAGAGGTTCTGCCGCTGGTTCACTTGCTGCATGGGCATTAAAAATAACCAACATTGATCCTATTAAATACAATCTTCTTTTTGAACGTTTCTTGAATCCAGAACGAGTATCCATGCCTGATATCGATATCGATTTTTGTATCGAAGGCCGTGAAAAAGTTATTAATTATGTTCGTGATAAATACGGACATGACAATGTATGCCAGATTATTACTTTTGGAACCATGATGGCAAAAGGTGTTTTAAAAGATGTTGCACGTGTTTTAAGTATACCTTTTGAAGATGCTAACGCCTTAACTGCTTTAATTCCTGCTCAACTTGATATCACATTACAAAAAGCAAAAGAAGAAGAACCACGTCTTCAGGAACTGATTGATAGCAACCCTCAAGTAAAACGTCTCTTTGAAATTGCTGAAAAACTTGAAGGACTTACACGACATGCATCAAAACATGCAGCTGGAATTGTAATATCACCTGAAAAAATTGATGATGTTCTTCCAGTCTATATTCCTGCAAAAACTGATGATCTTGTTACACAATATGCTATGACAGAACTTGAGAATCTTGGTTTTTTAAAAATGGACTTTTTGGGTCTTAAAACACTGACCGTCATTGATAAAGTAATTAAAATGATCCATCAAAATTATGGTGTCAGTATTAACATTGATAAAATACCACTTGATGATGAAAAGACTTTCAAATTGCTTTGTAAAGGAGATACATCAGGTGTATTTCAGTTAGAATCAAGTGGACTAAAAGAGGTTTTACGCAAACTTCAACCTACAAAATTTGAAGACATCATTGCAGTCAACGCACTCTATCGTCCTGGACCACTTGGTTCTGGAATGGTTGAAGATTTTATTGAACGCAGACATGGGCGACAAAAAGTAACTTATTTATTACCGCAGCTGCAAGATGTTCTTGAAGAAACATATGGTGTTATTGTTTACCAAGAACAGGTTATGAAAATTGCTTCAGTTGTTGCAGGATATTCGCTTGGCGAAGCTGATATTTTACGCCGCGCAATGGGTAAGAAAAAAGCAGAAGTAATGGCTGAACAATCAGCTATTTTTATAAAAAAAGCTGAATCATTAAACGTCAACGGTAAAAAAGCACAAGAACTGTTTGATCTTATGGCATACTTTGCTGGGTACGGATTTAATAAATCACATTCTGCTGCATATGCTCTTATTGCTTACCAAACTGCCTATTTAAAAGCTAACTACCCTGCTGAATATATGGCAGTTCTTATATCACTTGAAGCAGGTCATGCCGAAAAATTATCATTTTATTTAGATGAAGCAAAAAGCATAGGTCTTACTATTTTACCACCTGATATAAACAGATCACATATAGATTTTAGTGTAAATGAAGGAAAAATTTTATTTGGTCTTCAGGGAATTAAAAATGTGGGATTAACAGCGCTAGAAAATATTATTGAACAACGCACAAAAAAATCATTCACCAGCATTTTAGAATTTTGTTCACGTGTTGATATGCGTACTGTTAATAAACGGGTAATTGAACATTTAATTTTTGCAGGCGCTTTTGACACTCTTCCAGGAAACCGTGCTCAAAAAGCTGAAGAGCTTGGTCAAATTATGGAACAAGCAGTTGAACACAAGCGTGCACTCACTACTGGGCAAATGGGTCTTTTTAGCACCACTCCAACGGCAAATGCTGATCTTTCTTATGCATTTCAACCACGACCCGATTGGACAAATAAAGAAAAATTAGAAAAAGAACAAGAAGTTGTTGGCTTTTATTTAAGTGCTCACCCTCTTGATACGTATAAAAAACAGTTCCAACAATTTTCATTTAAATCATTTGATAATCTTCTTGAAACATCACGAACCATTAACACCATGGATGATATAACCGTCATCGGTTGCGGTCTTTTAAAAAGCAAACGAATTATTAACACCAAAAAAGGTGATAAAATGGCCTTTGTTCAACTAGAAGATTACAACTCAAAAGCAGAAATTGTACTGTTTCCTTCTGTCTTTAAAAAAGTTGAAAAATGGCTTGATGCTCATGAAATTTTTGTAGTTAAAGGCAACATAGAAACTGGCGGAACTACATGCAAAATTTTGGCAAATGAATGCGTTCCGCTTGAGCTGATATTTGATGAATGGAAAGTTATTCCAGCACTCGATCTTATAATTCCTTCAACCCCATCAGCTGATTTGTTAACTGCTTTTTCTTCAAAATTTAAAACGGGTCAAACAGCACTCAATCTTATTTTTGAAGAAAATGGTAGAAAATTAGAACTCAAAACACGTAAAAAAATTACAGTTAATGAACAATTGATTGAACTTTTCACTCAAGAAAAAATGAATATCAAAATTAGCTTATAAGACTATTTACATGAAATTACAAAGCCCCAATTTTAAGGATATTTAGATTTTCTTAAGCCTAATTTTTGTCATATCTCCTAAACCAGCAGGCCAAGACGATCAATTGACAAATTAAAATTTATGCCCTACCTTGAACCCGGGTATTGTTAAAATAGATAATGATTATCTCAATAATTTATTAACTATTAAAAAGCTAAGATTCTTAATGGTAAAAATACACAAACACGCTTATTTCTTATTATTATTGGCTGCATTTGTTCAAATCAATGGTAAGCCAGACAACGTAAGTAAGGAAGAATACTCAAAAAGACCTCCGTTAACGAAATTAGATGCTTCTTTTATTGAAGCTGTAAAATATAATAAAGTAGCCGAAGTACAAGAACTCATAAAAAAAGGCGCTAATACTGAAACACCAATTTCTTACATTTCTACCGAAGGTGATTGCGACTGGAATATTGAAAGTACAGCTATGATGTATGCTATACGGAACAATCTTCTAGATATGGCAAAACTACTTATAACAGTAGAAAAAAATCTTAATCTAATGCTTCAGCTAGCTATAAAAGAAGGTCATTTAGAGATAGTAGAAGAACTTATAAAAAGTGGAGCTGACATTAATGCCGTAGACAAGGATAATAATACGCCCCTTATTATAGCTATAGATCATGCTAAAGCCACTGCAAAATTTTATAGAAAACAATATACTTATAGCTCTCGCTGGCAAGAGAGACAACTTATTATTAAAGCCCTGTTAACCTCGGGTGCTAATGTTACTCATATTAACAAAGATGGCGAAACAGCTCTTATGGTAGCTGTGAAAAGGCAAGATCTTTCGACTCTGAAAGATATTTTACAAATTTCCAAGATGACAGCAGGTTCATTTTTTGGTCTTGGAAAAAAACCAATCAACTACGCTGATAAAGATGGTAATACAGCTCTTATACTCGCCGTAAAAGGAATTCATTATCTTTATAGCAATGATCAGGAATACAATATTTGTAAAAATAGTCAGGAAATTGTAAACGAACTTTTAAAAACTCCAGGCATTGATGCTTATCATACTAATAAAGAAGGTGATACCGCTATTAAATTACTTGAAAAAGTAAACAAAGAGATAGAAAAAAGACTATAAAAAATGTGATATATTCCGTTCAAAGTTTTATAAGTTATTCAAACAACCTTCTTCTCAATATCTGCAAGCGTTATCAGTTCAGTATTTTTAAATAATCCTTTTCCCCCTTCATAAACCAAAAACTGATCTACTGGCTGATCAACATTCAGCTCTTTAAAGTAAAAGCTATTATTAAGAAATGATGGATTAAAGGTCATACTTGATTTTATTTCAAACGTTTTTAATGATCCTCCCCATTCTGCTACCAGATCAACTTCATGCCCAGTTTGATCTCTCCAAAAATAAAGTGGTGCAGGAAGACCTCTGTGAATTCTTGCTTTCATACATTCAAGCACCACAAGATTTTCATACAATGCACCTTTAAGATAATGTGTTTGCACCTGAATACTCTGTTCTAATTCAAGTAATGATGCTGCAAGGCCAGTATCATAGAAATACAATTTTGGTGTTTTAATAATACGCTTATTAAAATTTTTATGAAAAGGCTGTAGCAAAAAAACAATATAACTCGCTTCAAGCACCGTCAACCAGCTACGTGCAGTAGTATGAGAAATCCCTGCATCTTGTGCAAGTGACGTAAGATTAACAAGTTGTCCAATACGTGCAGCACATAATTTGAGAAAATTTTTAAACAACCCAAGATTTTCAATATTCAATAAAGAAGGCACATCCCGTTCAACATACGTATGTAAATAGCTGGGAAAAAAATTAACAGGAGGAATTTCTGCTTCATATAACCGCGGATAACCGCCTTCAAATAAAACTTTATATACTTCATCTTTCTGCATAAGCCCTGCATGATTCAATTCAGCATAACTTAACGGCAAGAGGGTTAATAATCCAATACGCCCAGCAAGAGATTGAGTGATATGAGCTATTAAAGAAAAGTTTTGAGATCCAGTTATCACAAAGCGGCCTTTTTCTTGCGATGCATCAACAATACCCTGCAGGTATGAAAGTAGCTCAGGCACATATTGTATTTCATCAAAAATAGCGCCAGTTCCCTCATAAAATTTTAAAAATGATTGTGGATCCTGTTGAGCTCTTAATCGAACATCAAAATTTTCAAGCAGCACATACGGCAAATGAGAAAACACTTGCTTAACCAACGTAGTTTTACCCGATTGTCGTGGGCCCGTTAACCCAACCACTGGATAATAGGAAGCATATTTTTTTAATGATGCTTCTAAAGTTCTTTTAAACAAGCTTAACCCTTTACTTTTTTACAATTTGAAGATCTAACTTTCAATGTGTCAAAAATGAAGTTAAAAAGCAAGCAAAGCATTTTCTGTGGCTTATTTTATTAACTGATTCTGCCACTTTTCAAACATACGAATGACTGAGGGATTATCGGTAGGAAGCTCTTCTCTGTTTTTTCCAATCCAACGTAACTCTTTAGATTCTCTATTTTGCACAATCTCTTCATCACTGGCCACTTGCAGTAAAAATCTAATATCGTAATGATAATGTGCTTTTTCTTTTGGATTATCAGGAATTAAATGAATATCAATATCAAAAATTTCAGAGGTAACAGGTTTAATACCTTCGATACCAGATTCTTCTTGCGCTTCTTTAAGAGAAACTGCAAGCACATCAGGATTGCCATCACAATGCCCACCAAGCTGAAACCATCTATTTAATTTGCTGTGATGCATTAACAATGCTTTTAAACCATCTTTATTGATAAGCCAACAAGATGCGGTGACATGTCCAATGCTTAAAGATCTTTCAAAACAATCTTCATGGGCATTTACAAAAGCAATAATCTCTTTTTTAAATAGCTGCTCTTCTTGATAATCAGAGTGGTACTTTTTTAATAACTCTAAAAGTTGATTCCTATGAGACATTCCGCATGCTTTCTATTAATGGTTGGTAAATTTAATTGTTGCGACTTTTTTTATTCCACCAATAAATAGGAATTCCCGTTGCAGTAAAAGCTAAACACAGTAAAGCATTAGTTATTGATGCTGCAAATATTGCCCACACAGAAAATGTTAATCCTAAACAAGCAATAGCAGTGTAAACTATGCTGCTGCGCGCAAACATTTTTAAATAAGCAACCATACACAAACCATAAATCAATAGAAAAACTGTAACCGAAATATCGATAATTGTTCCTAATTGAGTAAGCAAATCATTATTCATAGCAAGAGCTAAAAGTGGAATCATTCCAAAAAATGAAATAAGTAAATTTGCAACTGGAGCACCATCCTTGTTAGTGATACCAAATACTGGAGGAAACACTCCATCTTGCGCAGCACTGTAGGCCATTTGAGCAGACATTAATGTCCAGGCATTTAAAGTACCAATACATGCAAGCGATGCAATAAGTGCAATAAGTTTATCTGCACCATTTCCTAATAAAGATTTTACTGCATCAGCATACGGAGCTGTTGAAACAGCAAGTTGATCCAAAGGAACCAATCCCATAATTCCCACGCTATTTAAAATATATAAAAAAGCAACAGTAATTGTCCCAAACACAACTGCTTTAGGAACGGTTGCACGAGGATTTTCTATAACACCTGCAGTAACGGTTGCCGATTCTATACCAATAAAACCCCAAAAACATAAAAGAGTTGCCTGACTAATTATAGTAAAAAGATCGTTATGTGATGTAGTTGCTAATGAAGCAAAATGAGAAGGTTCAAAAAAGAAAAACGCAGAAACTGGAATAAGTATTAAAGGAGTACATTTTAAAATTGTTAAAAAAATTTCAAATGTCCCGGCACAACCAACGCCTCTAAAATTGAGCGCAGTAATGCTTGCCAAAATTAAAACTTGTAACCAAAAAATACCCATAGAAGATAAAGGCCCAACAATTGGCAACAAATATCCTACTGCTGAAATCACCACCACCGTGGTACTTACCCATGAAACAAGCCAATACGTCCAACTGGTAAAAAAAGAAACTTTTTTACCAAATGCTGCTTCAACATAAGCATGGGGCCCACCAGCTTTAGGAATATGTAAACACAACTGTGCAAAAATAAGTGCTAAAGAAACAGCACCAACACCAGCTACAAACCATCCAAACAAACTTGCTGCGCCAAGTTTTGCCAAATTACCAGGAAGCATAAAAACACCTGAACCCACTTGACTACCAATGACAAGCGATACCACAGACCAAAAACCCATTTTTGCTGTTGGATGAACCATCACCTATTCCTCTGCGCAATTAATGATTAACATTTTACTTTATAATTGAAGTTAGAAGTGTACAAAATGTGCTTCTAAAAGGCAAACGTAAGGGTTCAATTACCCCCAAAAACCAACTTCATCAAGTGCTTCACGCAGTTCAGCCATAGGTAGTCCAAGTACTGCAGTATAAGAACCATCAACCCATTCTAAAAATTGTGCTCCATAAAGTTCTATTGCTATTGCTCCTGCAGCATGCAGCGCTTGAGTATTTTGCAGGTATCTTTCAATCCAATGATCAGGAATGCTGATAAAACAGGTCGCTTCTATGCACCGTTCAATCACTTTTTCTACATGCCATGCACCATTTAAATACCGTTTTTTCTGTAAACAAAATGCCGTTGCTGTAACTGATTTACCAGAAAGTGCCTGAAGTTTTTTTAAAGCATCCTGACGGTCAGCAGGTTTTCCATGAACAACCCCGTAAACATCTTTGCCCATAGAATCAGCAGTAAGCACAAAAACAACTTCTCCTTCATAACCCGGTTCTAAATGTACATGCTTCATTTTATAACGAGCAATTTCAAGAAGCAGTGTTGTAAAAGGCAATGATTTATCAACAGCATCTTCATCAGCGGTATGCGGAATTTCTATAAAAGGAATTTTTGCTTGCTGCAACAACATTTTACGCGACGCAGAACTTGAACCTAATAAAAGAATATTTTTTGTTTCCATACTTTGTCCTTACTTATCCTTTTTTTTCTATATCCCCTTTAAGGCTCTAGAACTAAGATTATATATTTGAAAATACAGTTTAAATAGGTACTTTCCTTTAATCAAGCTCATATTTTACACCAAAGAACATACGCCTTACCAAATTGATTGCCAAACTTTTTTGATACGATATAATCACAGGATTATATAACCTTTATGCAATATAAGGATGAATCCATGCTTTCAAGACTACTAACAGTTATCCTATATTCTACTATTATTATCAATCCTTTATTTTCTCATAATGATGAAAATTATGACTCTGGAAAAGTTCGCATAGCAAACATTATAACTAATGAACAATCTGGCGTTGCTGCTCATCTTAAAGGCCATACTAAGTATGCAGAAACACAAAATCTTGCTGCTGACTTAAACATAGCTGAAATAGCTCAATTTTTTGAATGTAAAACATTAATAGGTCAATCTTACATGATTGAAGCATTAAAACTTCCAATGACTCAACATGATAAAAATTCCGTTCTTGCACGTAGACAATCTATTATTAAAGCGTTAGTTGAAAACAAAGAATTCAAACATGAAGTTGATCAAATGCTTGAAAGTGCAAAGCAAGAGGAACAAGAAATTATACAATTAATGTCAGAATTTTTTATAGGTAAAACATGCCCCGAGCTTGCTAATTTAGAACTTATCAAAAAACAAAATCCTAAGTTATATCCTTTCTTTAATTTTTTTCATTCAGGTAAAATTGGGCTAACGCTCAAAACAATTATGAATGCAGTTGGTATGGCTGGTACTATCTATGGAACTTATCATACAGGTAAAATTACCTATTTATTTACAAAAGCTGGTCTTAACCCTACTAGCCCTGCAATGGCGACTGCTTATTTTGGTCTTATAGCAGCCATTTACTCTTATATGAGTTATAAAGATTATACTACCGCAACAGAAAAGCGTCTTAAGTTACATGCGCTTAATCAATTCATTAAAACAGCTGAAAGATTTGAAGCTTTGTGTACAAATAATGCAGTTGAATGTCAATTTACATTAAGTAATATTAAAGATTCACAAGGTATACATTTAATTAAAAAGTTACAACATTCTCGTTATCAAAACAAAAAAACAAAACTTTTTATAATTCCTTACGTACACTCTTTACTGTATGAACTTTATCAACAAGATACACATTTAGCACAGCTTTTTGCATGCATAGCAGAAATGGACGTTTATAATGCAATTGCAACAAAAATAGTTGAATCACAACAACAAAAAAATAAATTCTGTTTTGTAACTTTTGTAGAAGATAAAAAACCAACTATCAATGCCCAATCATTTTGGAACGTATTAGTAAAAGATGCTGTATCAAATGATATAACTGAAGACAAACATATAATTTTAACTGGTCCAAATGCAGGTGGAAAAACAACAACCATTCGTGCATTATTACAAAATATCGTGCTTGGACAAAGTTTTGGTATTGCTGCAGCAGAAAAATTTGAATGTACTATGTTTGATGTTATTCATTCTTATCTTAACATTTCTGATGATCTTATTAATGGCTTATCATTATTTGCATCAGAAATTAAAAGAGCAAAAGATGTTTTACAACGCATTAAAAATCTGGATGAGAATAAAAAATTCTTCTTTGCTCTTGATGAGCTTTTTACCGGTACAGTTGCGCAAGATGGCGAAACTTGTGCATATAAATTTATAGAAAATATTGCTAAAGCTAATGGAATACTTTTTATCTATGCAACACACTTTAATAAATTAAAAGAACTTGGTAATGAAGGTTCTTATTGCACAAATTATAAAGTTGATGCTCCTACAAAAAATAGCGATGGTAAATTGATATATCCCTTTACCTTAAGTAAAGGCGCTAATGAAGCACGAGTGGCTTTAGATTTAGCGCATGAAGCACTGTTATTTACGTAATTATAAACAAATACAAAAGCATCATGTCTAATACAAAGAAAGTTTAGATTTGTAATTGTTCAAGCAACACCAGAAACTTTATATGATTATCGGCATCCAGCCCATCTTCAAGTGACCAGCATGCAGAAACCACTGCTTGTAAATAGGTCCATTCATAGATACTTTGTTCTGAATAACCAAGTAGTTGTGCAAAATCTTGAATCCTTTTTGCAATAATAGTTTGAGCTTGCACAGTATTAACCAGCTCTTTAAGGGGATTTCTTATAAAAAGTGCAATATCATAAAGAGAATCTCCCATAATACCTTCTGGATCAATTTCTACCCACTGACTATCAGATGCAGAGACAATATTACCATGATGAAAGTCCCCATGCAGAAGTACCTGATTATTTTTGTTGCTCAGTAACTTTTTTCTTAATATTCGTGCATAAGAAAGAAATGGTGAAAGTTCAGAAAAATTTTTGTGTAGATTAGGCAACATATCATCAAGAGATTGAAAACAACTTGCAGATAGAATAACTGATTTGTGGAGTTTTTATAGAAGATTAGCTGCAATAGCAATAGCTTTTCTATCATTATAAGGAAATAAAGAAGTTAACGTATTGCCGGGGACTGCACGCTCCAAAAGCAACGCCCCAAGAGATTCATCATAGTTTAAAATTTTTGCGCATCCATAATTTGTAAATGCCTGAAGTGCTGCAACTTCTTTACGTAATTCATCAACACCACATCGAATTTTTAAAACAATCGGCAAACCACGATTATTTCCAAACAAAACATAATTATAAGTAAGATTCTGATAAGGCTGCAAATTTGTAAGGTCCCATTTTTGTGCACACTGATTAACTAAATATGGTAGTTGCTTAAGCCATTCAGCACCTTGATCACCATAAGTACTGATTATAGTATGTGAAAAATTGACGTCGTAACCATAACATAATTTCACAATCATCACCCAATCTTTTTTATAAGTGTATACAGTCTCACAATTTTCTGACAATGTTATATAAAAATTATTGTATAGTTACTGGTTTGCATACAGTTTATAGAGCATATATATCAGCTTAAAAAATAAAAATGAAGAATAATTCTTCTAAACTACTATATAAAAAAAGAATTTCTATAATAAAAAAGTCGATATTAAAATATCGACTTAAATTTAATACGATAGCTTTAAAGAGCAAAGTATGGCTGGGGCGGAAGGATTCGAACCTCCGGATGCCAGGACCAAAACCTGGTGCCTTACCGCTTGGCGACGCCCCACTAAATTTTTTATTTCAGATCAATTTGATTAATCGTCAGCTGGTTCCTCTGAAGGATCATACACAGCATTTAAATCAGTATTTTTGAATTCATTAATAACTGCTTCTTCAATTGCTTGACGTGTGCCTGCATTTAAAGGATGAGCAATATCACGGAATGAACCGTCTTTTCTACGTCGAGAAGGCATTGAAACAAAAAGACCTTTGTCTCCACCGATCACCTTCAAATCACGCACAATAAAAGCATTTTCGAACACAATAGTTGCGTATGCTTTTAATCTTCCGTTTTTTTCCTTAGCTGGATAAACTTTAACTTCAGTTATTTTCATCGTATGACCTTTGGAAACAAACAACGCCCCTTGCGGGTGCTATCTTTCAACTCGACGCTCTTAATAGTAATAATCGGAATAAATTTTGTCAACGACATTCTTTATTTTTATCAACTTTTTCAACAACTCTTAATTTTGCTGAACGTGATGAAGAATTTTGTTTTATTTCTTCATCCGATGCAGTCAATGCTTTCTTAAAAACAAGCGTCACTTTTTTCTGTTGTTCTTGTTCTTTAAAAAAATGTTTTACAATTCTATCTTCACCAGAATGAAAACTAATACATACTAATCGTCCACCTACAGCAAGTGAATTAACTGCTACTGGTAAAAATGATTCAATATTTTCTAACTCTTTATTAACAAAAATACGCAATGCCTGAAACACTCTTGTTGCAGGATGAATCTTTTGTTTTTGAGAACGATAAAAACCACCAACTGCTTGTTCTATAATAGTTGCTAATTCTTTGGTGGTCATAATAAAATTCTTTTGACGTTCTTTTATAATCGCTTTAACAATTTGTTTTGCATAACGCTCTTCGCCATATTTCCAAAATATTTCGCAAAGTTCTTCTTCTTTTGCAAAACGAATAATATCTGCTGCTGTTGTTTTAAAGTGACTTGAAGACATACGCATATCAAGAGGTGTATCATTATATACAGAAAAACCATCTTGTTCGTGTATTTGCATAAACGATGTCCCAAAATCTGCAAGAATTCCATCAACCGCTGTTACCCGTTCTTTTTTAAGTAATTTATATAAATGTCCAAAATTACCCCAGACAAAACGAATTCTTTCAGGAAATTCTTGTTCTAATGCTTCAAATCTATCAAAAGCTTTTTTATCCCAATCAAGCGCAATAACTTTAACAGTAGGATTTGATTCAAGAATTGCTCTGGTATGGCCACCACCACCAAAAGTAACATCAAGATAAACACCATTGTCACGCAAAGCAAGCCCTTCAAGAACTTCTTTGACCATTACTGGTATATGTTTTATTTCACTCATCGATCAACTTATAAAAATGAGTACAGAAATTGTATTACTGTGTAAATTCCTGCACAAGATTATCAAGTTTCATTCCGCGAGAACCTTTAACCAAAACAACAGATCCAGCATCTAACTTGTTTTTTAATTTTTCTACAGCATCCTGCCACGAAGCAACATGCTCAACATCCAGCGTTACAGGAGCTGTTTGCTTGATCCATTGTACTTGATCTCCTACAAGAATCAAATGTTTTAATGTTGAAACTTTACGCAAAAATCGCCCCAACTGCCTATGCCAAAAAGAACTTGTTTGGCCAAGTTCAAGCATATCACCAAGCACTGCTATCTTTTTTCCGTTTGTTTTTAAATTTTCAAAAGCAAGAAGCGCCCCTTTCATACTTTCTGGCGAAGCATTATAAGCATCATCAATCATGAATCCTTGGTAACGTTTAAGAGGACAACTTTCAAATCGACGCGCTGTAGAAACGGGTTCTTGTAAAGATTGGGCAATTTTATCATGCTCTACACCTAAAATACATGCCGCTGAAGCTGCTGCAAGCATATTATTAATCATGCCTTCGTGAATGGTAGGCACCGATATATCATATTTATTATTATATAGCTTAAGAACAAATTCTATATGATCAGCGTACACATGAATTTTACGAGCTTGTACTTGATTAACTGTTTTTTTACCAAATCGAACAACAGGATGAGCGTATCCAACAGAACCTAAAATTAATTGATCTCCGTTAATAACACCAACATTGCCCTCTTTAAAATATTTAAATATTTCACGTTTTTCTGCTGCAATTCCTGCTACACTGCCCAGCCATTCAATATGTGAATGGCCAATATAAGTAATAATACCAGTTGTTGGCTGTAAAAGCTTTGCTAATTGAGCCATTTCACCACGCTTTTGTATGCCCATTTCAAAAATAGCACCTTCATGCTTATCATTAAGACGTGCACTATTAAGGGCAATTCCTACAAGAGTATTTTGATTACCATAAGCACAAAAATAATTTTTACCTGCTCTTAACATAATAGTTGCTAAAAACGATTTGGTTGAGGTTTTACCAATAGAACCGGTAATACCTACTACAGGAAAAGAAAATTTCATACGCCATGCATGAGCGAGTGCTAAAAAAGCTTCTTTAACATCGCGCACCATTATTATGAGCTTATTTTTAAGTAAAGTTTGAGGAATTACTGATAGCATACCTTTTTTTTCATATGCAATAAACGTACCGCACGATTTTTCTAAGGCCTGCATAATAAATGAATGTCCATCAACCTGCTCACCTTTAAGAGGAACAAACAGTTCATCAGATTGAACAGTACGTGAATCAACTGAAAAAAAAATATTTCCCGCTAATTGTCCTTGTAATACCACCGCATCAGGAACAACTTTCTTTAAAAAACTCTCATCAAGAAGCATGGCAATCTTTCTATATTTAATCTTTGACTCAATAATTCGTTGAAAAAATCACTTTTTTTTATAGAATTGTCAATAGAAATGAGCTTATTTATTGTTTAATAAGCTTCTCTTGAAAAATAATCACAGTACAGAATAATATATAAAAACTAAAAAGTATTGAGCGCCATGCTTGCAAAAATAACAATGATCAATTTTTCTACAAGCTCATATTGACTCGTCTATTTCCTTACGATAAACTTTTAATATAAATTAGTTAAAAGTGGCAACTAAAACCACATATCTTTAATTTTCAGGGCAGGTAAAAGTGACTAAAAGAGTTCGTTCAAATGTAAGAAATGTTGCCATTATTGCTCACGTTGACCATGGTAAAACAACGTTAGTTGATAAATTACTTCAACAATCTGGTACTCTTAACGCGGCAAAAATGACTGATCGTGTTATGGATTCTAACGATCTTGAAAGAGAACGTGGAATTACCATTCTAGCAAAAAATACTGGTATTACCTACGGTGATATGCATATCAATATTGTAGACACTCCAGGTCACGCTGATTTTGGTGGAGAAGTTGAACGAACACTACAAATGGTTGAAGGTTTTTTACTTCTTGTTGACGCAGCTGAAGGCGTACTTCCTGGAACCCGTTTTGTACTACAAAAAGCACTTGCTCTTAATTTAAAACCAATCGTTTTTATTAATAAAATTGATAGAAAAGATGCACAAATAGATAAAACTGAATCATTAATTCATGATCTTTTTTTAGACCTTGCAAAGAATGAAGATCAATTAGATTTTCCTATTCTTTATGGATCTTCACGTTTTGGCTTTGCAACAAAAGATCCAAACGTTCAAACAGAAAATATGAATCTCTTGTTTGATACTATTATCAATACTATTCCTGCACCAGTTGAACAAAATAATGGATTACAACTTTTAGTAACTAACATTGATCATTCAGACTTTTTAGGAACTATTGCCATTGGTCGCGTAGTAAGTGGAACACTTAATATGGGCGATCAATTTGTTTACTGTTACCGTGATGTAGTAAGTAAACCAATGAAAGTTACCAAACTGTATACCTTCCATGGACTTGCAAAAGTAGAAGTTCCGTCAGTAAATTTTGGTGATATTGTTGCACTTGCTGGATGTGAAACTATCGAAATTGGTTCTACACTTTGTTCAATTGATAATCCAATGCCATGCGCCTATGTTGCAATTGATGAACCAACACTTTCTGTCTACCTTTCTGTTAACGATTCTCCTTTTAATGGACAAGACGGAAAACTACTCACTTCACGTCACATTAAAGAACGTTTAGAAAAAGAACTTAAAACAAACGTAGCTTTACGTGTTGAAGATACCGGATCACCAGAAACATTTAAAGTATCTGGACGTGGACAACTTCACTTAGGTATTTTAATTGAAAATATGCGTCGTGAAGGTTTTGAACTACAAGTTTCTGCTCCTGAAGTTATTTACAAAACAGTTGACGGTAAAAAATTAGAACCTATGGAATTAGTAACCATTGATATTGAATCTGAACATCAAGGTATTGTTATTGAACAACTTGGTACACGTAAAGGTGAAATGGTTAACTTAGAGCCACAAGAAAGTGGCCGTGTTCGTCTTGAATTTAAAATACCTGCACGTGGACTTCTTGGATTTAGAGGACAGTTTTTAACCAACACACGTGGTACCGGTATTATGGCATCTACTTTCCTTGATTACGAACCATACCGCGGTGATATTCCTGTAAGACTTCGTGGTGCACTTGTTTCTATGGAACGTGGAGCAACAACTGGGTATGCTCTTGATGGACTTCAAGCACGTGGCGAACTTTTTGTTGGGCCTGGTGCTGAAGTATATGAAGGTATGATTATTGGTGAACATTCACGCGAAAACGATCTTGATGTTAATCCATGTAAAGGTAAAAAATTAACTAACATGCGTGCTTCAGGTACTGATGAATCGGTTAAACTTGCTCCACCTCGCGTTATGACACTTGAAATGTGTATGGAGTGGATTCGTCCTGACGAACTTATTGAAGTAACCCCAAAAATTATTCGCTTACGTAAAAAGGTGCTGAATGCTACTTTTAGAAAGAAATCGTAACAATAGTAATTCACAGATCCCGTTAAAAGCGGGATCTTTTTTTTGCTTGTCTATCTTAGTTGTAATTGCTTTTATGCCATTAAATGTGCAAAGTGGCCCTTGTTGCTCAAAATCTTCTGCTGCTGTAGTTTACAATGATTTTGATGATCAAAAACCTTTTACTCCTGATGTATCTGTAGTAGTACCTAGTGATAAACGGTGCACTAATGAAAGTCCAACAACAAAAAGTTTTGAATCAATAGATTTAAATAAAAATAGCAATAGCAGTTTGAATAATTTTTTACCTAATTGCATTCAGCCTAATTCACGCATGCAACGACGTTTAAGAGCAATTTTAGCAGCAAACAGCACTCCAGTAGACCCTCATGAAGCACCGTTTTAATTTATTTAATTATTTTACGTGCTTTACCACCCTCTGCAGCCATAACACGCCCTTGTGATTCAAGTAATTCAATAATACGAGCTGAACGATTATAGCCAATTTTAAAGCGACGTTGTAACAGTGATATAGAAACTTCTTCAAGCGTATGTAAAAATGCCATTACTTCATCCACTAAAGGATCGTCTGCTTGTTCTGTTTGTTTTTCATACGTTGCAACTACTTCTTGTAAATCAATATAAGTAGGTGCCTGTTGATTACGAACATGAGTAACTGTTGCATTAATTTCTGCATCAGAAACATAGGCGCCATGTATACGGCGCATACGTGAACTATGCACATCCATAAAAAGCATATCACCTTTACCTAACAAAGTTTCTGCTCCAAACGAATCTAAAATAGTCCGTGAGTCTATTTTGGATGTTACCCTGAATGATATTCTGCTTGGAAAGTTTACTTTTATAAGACCGGTCAGCACATCAACAGAAGGACGTTGTGTTGCTATAACCAAATGAATTCCTGCTGCACGTGCCATTTGCGCAAGACGTGCAATTGAATCTTCTATATCTTTACGGGCAACCATCATTAAATCAGCAAGTTCATCTATCATTAAAACAATAAAAGGTAATTCATCTTTTATATTTTTTTGGACACACATTTTTTTGTAATCGGTAATACTACGCACTCCTAAATGTGCCATCATTTCATACCGCTCTTCCATAGCTTTAACGAGCCAACGTAGCACTGGAGCAGCTTTATGTGCTTGTGTAACTACGGGAAATAATAGATGTGGAATATCATGGTATGCTGCAAACTCTAAACGTTTGGGATCTATAATAACTAAACGCAACTGATCTGGCGTACACGTATAAAGCCAACTCATAAGCATCGTATTAAGTGCTACCGATTTCCCTGAACCGGTTGATCCTGCAACCAGCAAATGGGGCATATCAGCAAGATCAACTACTACATCATCACCTGCAGTATCTTTACCGACAATAAATGATAATGTTGCATGGACTTTTTTAGTTAATGAACTTTTTGCAACATCACCCATAAGTACCACAGACCGTTCTTTATTTGCAACTTCAAATCCTACGCGTGATGTTCCTGGAATAGGGGCAATAATACGCACACTCACTGCTTCTAGCGCTAACGCTAAATCTTGTTCAAGCGCTACAATTCTACTTAATTTTGTATCAATAGCAGGTTGATATTCAAATAATGTAATAACAGGTCCTGGTTTTACTGCAACTACTGATCCTGCTATACCAAAGCGTGCAAGTTTTTCTTCTAGCGTTTTTGTTAGTTGTTTATGTTCCTGTGTGTTAACGGTGACCGATTTTTGTGTAGAAACTTTTAAAATCATTTGATCAGGAAGTTCATACGTTTCTTTTAAAGCACTTTTAGTCTGTGGTTTTTCTACCGGTGTGATAGCTATTTGTTGAGCACGCTGTGATGCAGTTTCTTCATTAATACGAACTTCTTGCACTGTTGTTTGTTGTAAATCTTCATACTTTACTTTAAGAGCAGGATGCAACTCTTCATGAATTTTTGGAGCAACAGTATCAGGATAAATTAAAGCATAAAAAAAGCGTCCTATCAGCTGTGCAAATGTTGTGACTACTTCTTTAATAATACGCCCTGCTAAGATCAGTGGCTTTGCCCACGTACGCCAATGACTTAAAAATATCATGAGTACCGATGCTATTTTTTGTGCAATTACTATACATGATAAACGTGTTAGTACCATAAGTGCTGCAAAAAGCATAACATATAGTGCAACAATTACAGCGTAATGATCAAGACTGATTGAGCGCAATATAACATAGGTATACTGACCAATAATCCCACCATTAATAAAATAACTAATTCCACCAGCATGATAAATATATAATAAAGCGGCTATTAATGGCATCGATACTAATGCTGCTACAACTCTATCCCATTCATTACTTAACCACTTTCCATCATGGTACCGCGTCATGCCATACGCTGTTATAAAACCAAAAGGAATTAACAGATACGCTACATACCCAAAAAGCCATAAAAGAAACGCTGCTCCATAAGAACCGATAAGGCCGCCTACATTATGAATAATAAAGCCTTCAGTTTGATGAACCGTAGAAGCATAAAAAGGTGATGGATCGTACTGATCAAAAGAAGCAAGTATTACTAAAAGCGCAACGCTCACCATACCCACCACTGTTGCTACTGCATATGACGCATATACTCTTTTTTTTCTTTTTTCTTCATGATACTGTACACGTCCCATTATTTCCCCTTTTATACTTTTAAAGGTTACCAAAACCTTACATTTAAGGTGCCAAAAACAACG
>VFQT010001401.1_pt1 | contig 29307 bp, 23 predicted proteins | sample 3512381 | NCBI WGS metagenome assembly VFQT01 (sample SAMN10412376, study PRJNA504923) | tailings metagenome | isolation source: Relicate 2 Philex TSF3 active mining site | place: Philippines: Tuba, Benguet | collected 2017-08-29
TCGTCGACTGGACCGACCGGTCGACCTGCGTGCTCTTCGGCGACGCCGCGGGCGCGGCGGTGCTCGAGGCCTGCGACGAGCCCGGCTTCGGCATCCTCGCCGGGGAGCTCGGGGCCGACGGCGCCAATGCCGAGCTGCTCTATGCCGCCGCCGGCGGCTCCGCCAAGCCGGCATCGGCCGAGACCCTCGCCGCCGGGGAGCATTGCCTGAGGATGAACGGCAAGGAGGTCTTCAAGCTCGCCGTCCGCGTCATGGCCGGCGCCTGCGAGCGCGTCCTCGCCGCCGCCGGAAGCGACTCGTCGAAGGTCGCGCTCTTCATCCCCCACCAGGCCAACATCCGCATCATCGAGGGCGTCGCGGCCCAGCTGGGGCTGGGCATGGATCGCTTCCCGCTCAACCTCGAGCGCTACGGCAACACCTCGGCCGCCTCCATCCCGCTCGCGCTCGAGCAGGCCTGGCGCGAGGGCCGCGTCCGCCACGGGGACCTCGTCCTCATGGTCGCCTTCGGCGCCGGCCTCACCTGGGGCGCCCTCCTCCTCCGCTGGCATGAACCGAAGCGCTAAGCTCCTCCTCGCCACGGCGCTCCTCGCCGCGGCGGCTCCCTCGCGGGCCGAGCTCGCGCGCGCCGCCGACGGCGACCGCGCCTGGTCGATCGCGGCGGGCCGGCCGACCGACGCCCCCGCCGACCCGGAGGTCCGCGCCGAGGCGCTGGCCGACCTGAACCTCGGCCAGGCCCGCGTCGACGCCGGCTCCTGGTGGCGCGCCCTGGGACCGCTCGACGACGTGGTCGACGCCGCGGAGGACACGGAGCTCGCCGCCATGGCCCGCCTCCTCCGCGCCCGCGCCCATGCCGAGCGCGGCCAGCTCGAGCCGGCGCTCGAGGACCTCCGCTGGGTCACGACCCAGCGCATCGACTTCCCCCTCCATGCCGAGGCCCTCGACCTCATGCTCGCGCTGGCGCGCCGGCTCGCCGAGGGCGAGCGACGCTGGCTCGGCGGCTGGTTCCCGTGGTTCGGCGACCGCGCCCTGGCCGTCCGCACCTTCCAGGACATCGTCGACGCCGCGCCCCGGGGTCCGCGCGCCGACACCGCGCTGATCGAGCGCGCCCGCCTGGCCATGGCGCTGGACCGCGACGAGGATGCGCTGGACTCGCTGGAGCGCCTCGTCGGGGAGCATCCCGCCTCGACCCACCTGCCCGAGGCCCTCGCCCGCCTGGCCGACATCCGCGGCGCCGAGTCGCCCGGGCCGGGCTGGGACCAGGCGTCCGCGCGCGAGGCCCTCTTCGCCCTCGAGTCGCTGCTGAACCAGCACCCCGACAGCCCCCAGGCGGCCGACGCGCCCGCGCGCATCGAGGCGCTGCGCGACCAGGTCGCCGCCTCCCGCCTCGCGCTCGCCGAGTTCTACTGGCTGCGGCGCAACAACCCCCGCGGCGCGCGCCTGATGGCGAGCGCGGCGATCACCCTCGCCCCGGACTCGGCCTCGGCCAAGGCCGCCGGGGAGCTCATCGCCCGCATCGACGCGGGCGAGGAACCACCCGCCACCGCCGCGGACTTCCTGCTCGGCAAGTATCCCCGCCGCGGCGGGGCCGCCGCGCCCGCGGAGCCCGCGCCCGCCGAGCCGGCCTTCCGGCGGCCCGCACCGCCCTCCGGGGCCGGCGAGCGATGAGCCGCGCGCTCGCGCTCGCGGCGGCCGCGCTGCTGGCGGGTTGCTCCGCCTACCGGCTGGGCGGGCCCGAGCCGGTCTTCCGCGACATCGAGCTGCGCCCGGCGCGCAGCGAGGTGGCCCGTCCGGGCGTGCTGCCGGCGATGGACCAGGCGCTGCGCTCGGCCTTCGCCGCGGAGCGCCGGCTGCAGGTGCGCGACGGCGGCGCCCGCCTCGAGGTCGTCGTCACGGGCTATGAGCGGGCCGCGGCGACCCGCTCGCGCGACGACGCCCTGGTCGCGGGGCGCTACCGCATCACCCTGCGCGCCCAGGCCACGCTGCGCTCCGCGGATGGCCGGCGCACGGCCTTCGCCGGCCGCGCCTTCGAGGCGCATGGCGTGCTGGACGCCGCGGGGGACCTGGCGGGCGAGGAGTCGCGCCTGATGCCCCGGCTGGCGTCCGAGATTGCGGTCCAGGTGCGCGACGCCAGCATCGGGGCATGGTGAGGAGCATGAACCCCGTCGTCGTCGCCCCGTCGCTGCTGGCCGCCGACCATGGCGCCTTCGCGGACGGGCTGGCGACCGTCGAGCGCGCGGGCCTCGGCTGGATCCACCTCGACATCATGGACGGGCACTTCGTGCCCAACCTGAGCTTCGGCCCCCAGGTCGTCGCCGCGCTCCGCCCGCGCTCGCGGCTGCACTTCGACACCCACCTGATGCTCCTGCATCCGGACCGCTACGTGGAGGCCTTCGCCAAGGCCGGCGCCGACCGCATCACGGTGCACGCCGAGGCCGACCACGACGTCGCGCGGACGCTCGCTCGCATCCGGAAGCTCGGCTGCGCCGCGGGCATCGCCATCAACCCGGACGGCGACCCCACGGCGGTGCTGCCCCACCTGGGGGCGGTCGACCTCGTGCTCTGCATGACGGTGTTCCCCGGTTTCGGCGGCCAGGCCTTCATCCCCGCCGCCCTCGACAACGTGCGCGGCGTCGCCGAGGCCCGCGCGCGTCTCGGGCTCGGCTTCCGCATCGAGGTGGACGGCGGCGTGACGCCGGACACGGCGGTCGCCTGCCGCGACGCCGGGGCCGACACGCTGGTGGCGGGCACCTCCTTCTTCAGGGCGGCCGACCCGGCGGCGGCGGCCCGCGCGATGGCCGGAGCCTGAGCGCTCAGTCGGGCCGGGAGCCGGCGACGGCGCAGCGCCCGCAGGCGGCGCAGACCACCCAGTCGACGCCGTCGTGGTGGGTCTCCCCCATCGCGGCGCCGCACGCGCAGCGACGCGGCCGCGGCCGGCTGAGCACGACGCCCAGGGGGAGCAGGAAGGCGAGGCTCACCGCCGCGAGCAACGGCCAGCGGGCGACGCCGAGGCCCGCCAGCAGGACGCCCGCCGCGACGAGGGCGCCATAGGCCGAGAAGGCGATCACGAGGCGGCGGCCGCGGCGGCCGGCCTCGCGCGCGAGGTCGGCGGCTAGGACGGGGTCCTCCCGGCAGCCGGGAGGGGGCTGGGAGGGGGAGGCCATCCAGCTCAGGCGGCGCCCTCGGCGGTGCGCGCGGCCTTCTCGGTCTGGAGCCGGAGCTGCCCGCAGGCGGCGTCGATGTCGTGCCCCTTCTCGCGCCTCAGCGTGACGGACACGCCGCCGTCGCGCACGATGTCGGCGAATCGGTTCTGCCGCGTCAGGCTGGGGCGCTTCCAAGGCAGTCCCTCCACCGTGTTGTAGGGGATGAGGTTGACGTGCGCGTGGAGGTCGCGGGCGATCTCGCGCAGGCGCTCGGCCTGGTCGAGGCCGTCGTTGACCTCCTCGATGAGGATGTACTCGAGGGTGAGCATGCGCCCGTGCTTGCGGGCGAAGGCCTTGCAGGCGGGAAGCAGCTCCTCGAGGGGCCACTTACGGTTGACGGGCATGATCTTCTCGCGGACCTCGTTGGTCGCGCCGTGCAGGCTGATGGCCAGCCGCACCCCGAGGGGCTCGTCCGCGAGCTGGAGGATCCTGGGGACGACACCCGAGGTCGAGAGGGTGATGCGGCGGGCGCCGAAGCCGAGGCCCCAGGGGGCGTTGGCGGCGCGCAGGGCGGCGAGGAGGTTGTCGTAGTTGGCCATCGGCTCGCCCATGCCCATGACCACGATGTTGTCGAACGAGGCCAGCCCCTGGGCGGCGCGCTCGGGCGAGACGGCGTCCTCGATGCGGCAGACCTGGATGAGCTGGCCGAGGATCTCGCCGACGGAGAGGTTGCGCTTGAAGCCCTCCAGCCCGGAGGCGCAGAAGCGGCATCCGAAGGCGCAGCCGACCTGGGTCGAGATGCAGATCGTGCGCCGGGAACGCTCCTGGCCGACGCCCTCCATCGGTGCCCGGATGATGACCGTCTCGATGAGGGACCCGTCGCGCAGGCGCTGCAGGAGCTTCTGGGTGACATCGGTGGCCACCCGCTTGCCCAGGACGACGGTCGGCTCGAAATCGAAGGTGGCTGCCAGCCAATCCCGGAGGGGGGCCGGAAGGTTGGTCATCACGGCGGGGGACTCGGCCCGGCGCTTGAAGACCCATTCCAGGATCTGGGCGGCGCGATAGCGCGGGTGGCCGACCTCGGCCAGGCGGGCGGCGAGGGTGTCGGGGGTTTCCCCGTGAATGGGAGGTTTTTCGGGGGTCCAGACCATGGGTGCGGAGGGGGGCGGCGAGGGTGCCGCCTTCGTTCTTGCAAGAGGGGTTGTTTTGCCTCCAAAACCCTCCTTTGCAATGAGCAACAAGGCCCCCTCCCAGCAGCAACCCAAGGGTCCCTCCCTTGAACAAGCCCTGCAGCGGCTGGCGGAGGGCAAGCCCGCCTACTGCATCCACCAGAACTGGGGCCTCGGCATCTTCCGCGCCCACGACGCGGCCAAGGGCGCCGTGACCCTCGATTTCCCCGAGACCAACAAGAAGGGGCACACCATGGAGCTGGCCTTCTGCCGCGGCAAGCTGGAGTTCCTCGACCCCGCCTCGATCCTCGCGCAGGCCTACGCCCCCGAGACCAAGGAGAAGGTCGCCGCCCTCGTCTCGGACGACCCCGTCGGCCTCGTCAAGGCCCTCCTCGCGGAGACGCCGCACGGCGAGATGAGCGCCATCCGCCTCGAGGAGCTCCTCTCCCGCATCGTCGCCGCCTCCCTCGCCGCCGGCAAGGACCGGACCGCGGCCTTCAAGGCCTGGTGGACCCGCGCCAAGGCCGCGCTCCGCAAGGACCGCGCCCTCCTGCTGCCCGAGCGCAAGGGCGGCACCTACACCCTGCTCGAGGCGCCCAGCGACCCCGCCCAGGACCTGCTCGACCAGCTGATGGCCTCGCGCGACGACGCCCGCCGCCTCCAGCTGCTCGCCGAGCTCGCCTCCCTCTCCGCCGCCGACAGCCGGTCGGTGGCCAACGCCGGCAACCTCGAGGCGGTCTCCCGCCTCCTCGCCGACGCCCTCGGGCAGCTGCCGCCCGCCGGCCGCGCCGCCCGCCGCGGGGAGCGCCTCGCCGACCTGCTCGTCGCCATCTGGAACCGCAACGCGCTCTTCGCCGCGGCCAGCGAGAACGTCGCCACGGTCTCGCCCACCGCCTCCGAGGTCGCCGCCCTCGTGACGGACGAGGCCGAGCTCCTCCACCTCGCGCTCAACATCCCCCACTCCTCGGACAACATCCGCGGCCTGCTCGACCTCGTGCGCGCCCACCATGGCGCCAGCTGGCAGGACAAGGTCTTCGGCCTGCTCTCCCACAAGGGCCTCGGCCAGACCAAGGGCGGCTCGGCCAAGCTCGTCTCCGAGACCATCAACTACCTCGTGGAGGCCGGCCTCGACAAGGAGCTGGGCGCCCGCCTCGCCGACTGGGTCGACCGCCGCCAGGCCGCCGGTCCGGTCCTCATCTGGATCATCAAGAACCGCGGCTCCAAGCGCCACGCCCCCGTCCTCGCCGGGCTCTCCGGCGCCGGCCTGCTCCGCGCCATCCTCGCCTCCATCGGCGACGACGCCCTCGCCTCCAACTCGACCGCGCGCAACCCGCTCGCCAACGAGCTGCAGCGCGACCGCACCCTGCTCGCCGACCTGCTCCGCCCCGACGCCGGCGAGCCCGCGGACACCGAGACCGTCTTCGACCTCGCCCGCAGCCTCGTCCGCACCCTGGGCCTCGACCCGATGACCAAGAAGTCGCTGCTCGCGCGCCTCATCGCGATCGAGCCCGCGGTCGACTCCGTCGCCAAGTCCCTCGGCGAGGCCAAGTCCGAGACCGCCTCGGCCTCGGCCGCCGCGGCCGACGGCTCCGAGCGCGGCGAGAAGGTCCTCTACGTCTCCGCCGCCTCCCTCGCCGCCCGCCGCTCCGAGCTCGAGGAGATCGTCAAGCGCAAGCTGCCCGAGATCAACGAGGCCATCCAGGTGGCCAAGGAGCACGGCGACCTCCGCGAGAACTCCGAGTACAAGATGGCCCGCCAGGAGAAGGACCGCCTCCAGGCCCGCGCCGCGGAGCTCGAGCGCGGCCTCCGCAAGGCCGAGGAGACCGACTTCGCCGCCGCCGGCACCGACGTCGTCGGCATCGGCTCGGTCTTCGACCTCACCCGCGCCTCGACCGGCGAGACCAGCACCCGCGCCATCCTCGGCGCCTGGGACACCGACACCGAGGGCGCCATCGTCATCATGCCCTACCTCTCGCCCCTCGCCAAGGGCCTCATCGGCCGCAAGGCCGGCGAGACCGTCAAGGTCACCGTGGGCCAGAGCGCCGAGAGCTGGACGATCTCCAACCTCCGCCGCTGGGTCGACGTCGCCCGCTGAGGCGCCGCCCCCAGGCCCTGCGAAGCCCCTCCCCGGAGGGGCTTCCTCTTTTGACACCAACGCGGCAACCCCCCAAGGTCGTCCCATGCCGACCCCCTCGGACCTCCTAAGGATCCTGGCCGACCCGACCCGGGCGCGGGTGCTGCTGCTCCTCGCGGAGGGCGAGCTCTCGGTCGGCGAGCTCCAGGGCATCCTCGGGATGAAGCAGGCGCGCATCTCCACCCACCTCGCCCTGCTCCGCCGCGCCGGCCTCGCGGCCGACCGGAGGGACGGCAAGCGCGCCCACTACGCCCTCGCGCCCGACCTTCCCTCGGAGACGGCGGCGCTGCTCGGCGCCGTGCGCAAGGGGTTGGCCAAGGACGCCCGGACGCAGGCCGACCTGCGGGCGCATCGCCGGCTGGTCGAGGCGCGCCGCGACGCCGCCGAGGCCCATTTCAACCGCGTGGCGGGGCAGCTCGGCCGCCATTACTGCCCCGGGCGCTCCTGGGAGGCCGTGGGACGGATGCTCTGCCTGCTGGTGCCGCCGCTGCGCATCGCCGACCTCGGCGCGGGCGAGGGCGTGCTCTCGCGCCTGCTGGCGCGGCGCGCGGCCTTCGTCCATTGCGTCGACAACTCCGAGCGCATGGTGAAGGTCGGCCGCGAGCTGGCCCGCAGCCAGCGGATCCGCAACCTCGACTACGTGCTGGGCGACATCGAGGACGTGCCGCTCAAGGCGGGGTCGGTCGACCTCGCCCTGCTGAGCCAGGCCCTCCACCATGCCGAGCAACCCCGCAAGGCGCTCGCCGAGGCCTTCCGGATCCTGAAGCCCGGCGGCCGGGTGGTCATCCTCGACCTCAAGGCGCATCGGTTCGAGAAGGCCCGGGAGCTCTATGCCGACCGCTGGCTGGGCTTCGAGCCCAACGAGCTCGGGGATTGGCTGGAAGCCGCCGGGTTCGAGCAGGCGGAGGTGCAGGTGGTGGCCAAGGAGGACCGGGAGCCGGGCTTCGAGACCCTCCTGGCGGTGGGCGAAAAACCCCTCCGCTGAGGGCACCGTTGGGGCTTGGCAACCCCCGCCGCCGGGGGTAGGTCTTGCAGTCCCTTCCCCCGATGGCCCACCCCGTGTCCCGCACCTATCGGATGGCCCAGGCCGCGCTGTTCGCGGTCCTCGTGGCCCTCGCCCCCATCCCCTCGGCCTCGGCCCAGCAGAAGCCGGCCCAGGCCGCCGAGGAGAGCCCCACCCAGAAGCTCTGGAACGAGGCGGAGAAGCTCCTCGCCGAGAAGAAGTACCCCGCGGCGCTCCAGCGCTTCGAGCAGCTGGAGAAGGACGCCGACAAGGCGGGCCTGCCCGTGGCCGCCAAGGCCGCCATCACCTTCCGCCAGGCCTCCTGCCTCTACCTCATCGCCGGGCAGAGCAAGCAGGCCTCCGACTGGGCCAAGGTCGAGGCCGCCCTCCAGAAGTTCCTCCAGAACTACCCCGAGGGCACCGGCACCCTGCTGGACGCCAACAACAACATGCGCGGCCCCGCCCGCCTCTCGCTGGTCGAGGCCTACGCCTACCAGTCGAAGTGGGACGAGGCCCTGCGCGACCTCGACTCCCTCCGCAAGCCCGGCCCCGAGACCCGCGAGGAGGACCGCGTCCTCGCCTTCGTCATGACGGCCAAGATCCTCGAGCTCCGCGCCAAGGGCCGCGCGCCCGAGGAGCTCAAGCAGGCCCAGGGCCAGGCCATGAACCTGCTCAAGCAGGTCATCGCCGGCGGCATGGGCACCCCGGAGCGCCGCGAGGCCGCCCTCAAGCTGGTCGAGATCTACGCCGCCCTCGGCATGGCCAAGGACGCCGAGCAGCTCCGCGCCGAGATCGAGGCCAAGGGCGGCAGCTCGCCCGCCGAGCTCGTCCGCGCCAACGCCCAGCGGCTGGAGATCGGCGACGCCCGCTTCCAGACCGCCGAGACCGAGCCCGACGCCAAGGCCCGCGAGGAGCTCTACCGCCAGGCCCTCGCCAGCTACCAGGGCACCCTGCGCCGCGCCGCCCTCTCCCGCGCCCTCGTCCTCGCCGTCGAGTCCCGCCAGCAGGAGGTCGACCGGCTGGTCCGCGCCTACGCCAAGCCCTCGCCCGAGCAGCAGGCGGCGATCGACAAGGCCAAGGAGCAGCTCGACGAGGTGGCCAAGCTCCAGTCCGAGTTCGGCGGCAACAAGGACTACGACGCCGTCATCTCCTACCGCATCGGCCTCTGCCTCCTCGAGCTGAACCGCCCCTGGGAGGCCTTCGTCGCCTTCCGCGACATCTTCCAGAACAGCCCCGGCTTCGAGAAGATCTCCGGCGCCTACTACTACTACATCGACGCCCTCCGCCGCATCGGCCGCACCGAGGAGGCCCTCAAGGTCAGCAAGGAATTCCTCCAGAAGTACCCCGACTCCGCGGAGGCCGGCGCCATCGCCCTCGGCCTCGGCGAGATCCGCATGGAGCAGGAGGAGTTCGAGCAGGCCATCGCCGAGTTCAAGTGGGCCAAGGCCAACGCCAAGGGCCTGGACCCCGCCGCGATCCAGGAGATCGACTTCGGCGTCGTCCGCGCCCTGTTCTCCAACGTCGACTGGGCCAAGGCCCGCGTCGCGCTCGAGGAGTTCCTCCAGAAGTACCCCAACACCCCGGCCAAGGAGTCGGCGGTCTACATGCTCGGCCTGACCTACTTCTTCGAGGGCAACTACCCCGAGACGGTCGGCAACAAGGACAAGCCCGGCGCCCTCGTGCGCTATTACAAGGAGTTCCCCAACGGGCAGCACAAGGCCGACGTGCTCTACCGCCTCGGCGTCGTCTCGCTCAACATCGCCACCGACACGCTCTTCCAGCAGGGCGTGATCGACAAGGACCTGCGCGGCCCCGACGGCGCCATCGCCATCGCCCGGATGTGGCTCGCCCGCCACGGCAACGCCAAGGACGAGGCCTCGGTCATCCAGCTGCCCGAGGTCCACACCCTCATCGCCGACGCCCACGCCAAGAAGGGCGAGGCCCTCGGCAAGCAGGCCGAGGAGCTCGACAAGAAGGTCCGCACGACCGCCGCGCCCGCCGCCAAGCAGGCGCTCATGGCCCAGCAGCGCCAGGCGCTCGACGCCAAGGAGGCGCAGGTCAAGGCCTCCATCGACGCCTACATCCAGGCCGCCCGCGCCGCCCGCGCCAACCCCGCCGCCCTTGAGTTCGCCCTCGGCGAGGCCTCCAAGCTGCTCGGCGGCCGCGGCGAGCACGCCCGCATCCGCGACCTCTACCAGGAGCTCCACGACTGGGACCCCTCGGCGCCGAAGGCCACCGTCTACCTCTACGAGGTGATCAAGGCCACGGAGAAGATGGGCGACTCCCCCGAGTTCCGCATCCGCACGGAGCGCGCCCAGGCCGACTTCGGCGAGCGCCTCCGCCTCGCGCGCGAGCGCATCGACGGGCTCGAGCGCGCCGGCAAGTTCAACACGCCCGAGCTCGCGACCGCCAAGGCCGACCTCGCCAGGCTCTCCGAGGACCTCGCGAAGGCCCTCGAGGCCGTGGAGGCCGACCGCCAGAAGTCCGTCCAGGCCGCCCGCCAGGAGGCCCTCGGCGTCCTCTCCAAGGCCATCGCCGCCTCCATCGACAACCGGACGCAGGAAGGCTCCGAGCGCCTGCTCGCCTTCCTCGCCGAGAAGCTCGCCCGCCGCATCAAGCGCGTGCGCCCCGGCCAGGAGCCCGCTCCCGGCGCCTACACCCTGAAGGCCGCGATGGCCGACCTCGACGCCGCCCTCGGCGTCCGCGAGGGCTCGGGCACCCTCATCGCCCAGGCCCGCCGCCTCTACGCCCAGGCCCAGCTCGCGCTGCTCGGACGCGACCCCGCCCAGGCCGAGGCCCTCTGGCGCCGCATCGCCGACCTCTACAAGCCCGAGGAGCTGAGCCCCGCCATCCTCGGCACCGTCGGCGAGCACCTCCTCGCCAAGCGCGACCCGAGGGCCGAGGCCTTCCTCGGCTACATCGCCGAGTTCCACCGCTCGTCGGACTATGCCGACTTCGGCTTCGCCGGGCTCGCCGAGCTCCGCCTCGTCCAGGGCAAGCCCAAGGACGCCCTCGCGCTCTGCGAGGAGGCCGTCGACCTCGGCATCGTGATGTCGCGCGAGAAGGACATCCGGTTCGCCAAGGCCCGCGCCCTCATCGAGCTCGGGAAATTCGACGAGGCCAGGAAGGAGCTCACCTTCATCAGCGGCGTCCGCGAATGGCGCGGCGAGACCACCTCCGGCTGCCTCTACCACCTCGCGGTGATCGAGGAGAGGCAGGGCCGCCTCAAGGAGGCCGTCGTGCTCCACCAGCGCAACATCGTCGCCTGGAAGCGCCATGAGCGCTGGGTCGCCAAGTCGTACCTGGCCTCGGCCGACCTCCTGGCCAAGCTCGGCCAGCGCGACGCCGCCCGCCAGACCCTGCAGGAGATGCTCTCCAAGGAGCGCGTCAAGGACACGCCCGAGGCCCAGGAAGCCCGCTCCCGCCTCACCCGACTCTGAGACCCATGCGCCACGCCCTCGCCCTCTGCCTCGTCGGCCTCGCCGCCGCGTCGCCCGCCCAGGTCATCGTGTTCAAGAACAACGAGCGCTGGGAGGTGAGCAACCCCCTCGCCCTCGACGACAAGGGCAAGCCGGTCCCGCCCGACCCCAAGCGGGCCAAGTTCAACACGACCTTCGACAAGGTCGAGCGCGTCAGCCGCGCGGGCGGGGCCGAGTTCACCGCCTCCAAGCGCCTCGAGGAGGCGGTCGGCATCGAGTGGCCGGCCATCGCCCAGCTGCGCACCGCCAAGGAGGAGATCCAGCGCGGCAACGCGACCCGCGCCCTCGAGCTCGCGGAGTCCGTCCTCCGCGTCTTCGACAAGGCCAAGAAGGTCCCGGGCAGCCCCTGGATCGCGGCCGCCATCGTCAAGCTGGACGCCATCGACCGCCTCGACAACGACGCGGCCCTCGCCGCCTTCCTCTCCGCGCTCGAGGCCGTGGATGACGGCTCGAACGCCGAGCTCCGCCAGAAGATCCAGCTCGCCAAGCTCATCCAGAAGGCCCGCCGCGGCGACCATGCCGGCGTCATCACCGACGCCGACGGCCTCATCGCCAGCCTCGACAGCGCCGACACCCTCGCCCGCCTGCACATCCTCAAGGGCGCCTCGCTGCTCGTCCTCAGGCGCTACGAGGACGCGATGAACACCTACCTGCGCGTGCCGGTCTTCTACGGCTCCCAGCAGGAGCACCTGCCCAAGGCCCTCCTCGGCGCCGCCAAGGCCTTCCGCGGCATGGACTCCCCCGCCCTCAAGTCGCAGCGCCTCGGCGAGGTCGCCAACCGCTACCTGCGCGAGCTCGTGGCCACCTACCCCGTCTCGGCCGAGGCGGAGGAGGCCAAGACCCTCCTGCCCAAGGAGGAGCGCGAGGCCGCCATCAAGGAGCAGACCGCCATCAAGGACGCGGTCGTCACCCCCGGCGAGGCCGCCGGCGAGTAACCGCCCTTGCAACCCTTCCCCGAAACCCCTAATCCCCTGACCATGACCCCCATGCTCCGCTCCGCCCTCGCCCTGGCCCTGACCACCGGGTTGCTCCGCGCCAACGAAGCCGCCGCCCCCGGCGTCCACGAGAAGACCCTGATGGAGGTCTTCCATGAGGGCGGCTGGGTGATGTACCCCCTGCTCATCAGCTCGATGCTGATGGTCTGGCTGATCATCGACGGCTACATGAAGACCGCCCCCAAGTTCGCCTACCCCAAGGAGCAGGTCGACCAGGTCGACGCCCTCTTCCGCGCCGGCGACTACCGCGGCGCCTACACCTACACCCAGTCCGTCATCTCGCCCTTCGCCGACGTCATGCGCGCCGGCCTGCGCATGAGCCCCGAGGGCAAGGAGATGACCGAGGAGGCCATCTTCTCCGAGATCAACCGCCTCAACGGCGACATGCAGGGCCGCATCTCCTACCTCTCCGTCATCGGCGTCTGCACCCCGATGATCGGCCTCGTCGGCACCGTCAGCGGCATGATGAACGCCTTCTCGACCCTCGGCACCTCGGGCGTGGGCGACCCCTCCAAGCTCGCCGGCGCCATCGGCGAGGTGCTCGTCGCCACCGCCTCCGGCCTGGCCGTCGCCATCCCCGCCTTCATCGCCTACTACCTCATCCGCAACCGCGTCGCCGGCAACATCCACGACCTCAACGAGCTGGCCCAGGCCCGCTTCCGCGCCTTCCCCTACGACGAGCTCGCCGGCAAGATCGACGAGATCGGCGCCGAGGCGCCCATCGCCGCCGCCCCGGTCTGGAACCCCGTCGCCCCCGCGGACGGCCAGCCCTCGGCCTAACCCCTCCCCCAGCCCACGACCATGGCAGGCGGAGGCGGAGGCGGGGACGGGGAACCCGAGTTCCAGGTGGCGCCGATGATCGACGTCCTGATGGTGCTGCTCGTGTTCTTCATGTCCATCACCTCGGCCCAGGTGCTGAAGGTCGACAAGAACATCCAGCTGCCCCTCGCCGTCCACGGCAAGAAGCGCGACGACAAGGCGGCGGCCGGCCTGATCAACATCTCGTGGGACAAGACCACGGGCCAGGCCAGGTACAAGCTGGACGACCGCGAGCTCGACCCCAACGACAAGGAGGGCATCGCCCGCGAGCTCGCCGCCCGAAAGGGCAACAACAAGGATTTCCGCCTCCTGATCCGCGCCGACAAGGAGTGCCACGCCAAGTTCATCTCCAAGGCCCTCGAGTGGGGCGCCGAGGCCGGCATCGACAACATCGCCTTCTCCGGGCTCAACAACGAATTCTGACATGGCCAAGGACCGCGCCAAGGGCGTCAGCAACCCCGATGTCGGCTTCCAGATCGCGCCGATGATCGACGTCGTCTTCGTCATCATGCTCTTCTTCATGGTCATGGCCGGCGCCGTGAAGGTGGAGCACGAGCTCAAGACCACCCTCCCGGGCAACGTCGAGACCGCCCAGGAGACCGAGATGCCCGACGAGCTCACCATCGCGGTGGCCGAGAACGGCCAGGTCTCGCTCAACGACGAGCCCATCTCCACCCCGACCGACAAGGAGCTCAACCAGCTCTACCAGGAGATGATGCGCGCCCGCCAGAACGCCGACAGCGGCAAGACCAAGCTCCTCGTGACCGTGCAGGCCGAGGAGACCGCCCGCTACGAGCGCGTCGTCAACGTCCTCGACGTCCTGGCCAAGGCCGAGGTGAGCAACGTCACCTTCGCCACCGCCGAGCCGGAGTGAGGGATGGCGCCCGCCCCCTGAGACGCCCGCGAAAGCGGGCTTTTTCATGCCCGGACCTCCCCGGACCAGGGGGCTTTCGGGTTGCCACCCGCGGGACGGGGGCGGAGAGTGACAGGCCATGCCGAAGCGCCTGCACCAGCACGGCTTCGTGACCGTCGCCGCGGTCTCCCCCGCCCTGCGGCTGGGCGACCCCGCGGGCAACGCCCAGCTGACCATCCAGGCGCTGGAGAAGGCCGCCGCGGAGGGGGCCGAGATCGCCATATTCCCCGAGCTGGGGCTGACCGGCTACACGGTGGGCGACCTGCTCGGCCACCGCGCGCTGCTCGCCGCCGCCCTGGACGCCCTGGGCAAGGTGACGGAGGCGACCGGCCGGCTCGGCGTCACCGCCGTGGTCGGCCTGCCGATCGAGGTCGACGGCCGGCTCTTCAACTGCGCGGCCATCGTCTCGCGCGGCAAGGTGCTCGGGGTCGTCCCCAAGACCCACCTGCCCAACACGGGCGAGTTCCACGAGCAGCGCTGGTTCGCCTCCTCGCGCGTCGCGACCCGCCGCGACCTGCCCCGCCTGGGCGGCGTCCCCTTCGGGACGGACCTCCTCTTCCGCGCGACCGACCTCCCGGACTGCGTGCTGGGCGTCGAGCTCTGCGAGGACCTCTGGGCCACGGAGCCCCCCAGCGGCGGCCTCGCGCTCGCGGGCGCGACCGTCCTCGCCAACCTCTCGGCGAGCGACGAGCTCCTGGCCAAGGCGGCCTACCGCCGCGAGCTCGTGCGCAACCAGTCGGCCCGCTGCCTCGCGGCGTATCTCTACGCCTCGGCCGGCGCCGGCGAGTCGACGACCGACGTCGTGTACAGCGGCCACGGGCTGATCGCCGAGAACGGCGTCCTGCTCGGCGAGTCCGAGCGCTTCCGCTTCGACCACGCCCTGCTCGTGTCGCAGGTCGACGTCGAGCGCCTCGCCGCGGAGCGCCGCCGCAACAGCACCTTCTTCGGCGCGCCCGCCCCCGCCGTCCGCGAGGTCGCCTTCGAGCTCGGGCACCCGGCGGGCCACGCGCCGCGCCTCCGCCGGCGATTCTCCCAGCACCCCTTCGTGCCGTCCGACCCCGCGCGCCGGGACGAGCATTGCCAGGAGATCGTCGCCATCCAGTCCACCGGCCTCGCCCGGCGACTCCGCCACACCGGCGCGCGCCAGGTGGTGATCGGCATCTCCGGCGGGCTCGACTCCACCCTCGCCCTGCTCGTCTGCCTCGAGGCCTTCGGCCGCCTCGGGCTCGACCCCAAGGGCATCCTCGGCGTCACCCTGCCGGGTCCCGGCACCAGCGCCCGCACCCTCCTCAACGCCCGCCGCCTGATGGCCGCGACCGGCATCACCGCCCGCGAGATCCCCATCGGCGCCGCGGTCGAGCAGCACCTGAGGGACCTCTCCCACCCGCCCGGCCGGCACGACGTCACGTTCGAGAACGCCCAGGCCCGCGAGCGGACCCAGATCCTGATGGACCTGGCCAACCAGGCCGGGGGCTTCGTGGTGGGCACGGGCGACCTGTCGGAGGCCGCCCTCGGCTGGTGCACGTTCAACGCCGACCACATGTCGATGTACCACGTGAACCTCGGCGTCCCCAAGACGCTCGTGCGGCACCTGGTCGGCTGGGCCGCGCACGCGCGCCACGTGGGCGAGACCCGCGCCATCCTCGAGGACATCGTGGCGACGCCGGTCAGCCCCGAGCTCCTGCCGCCCGGGTCCGACGGCGCCATCGCGCAGCAGACCGAGCAGATCGTGGGGCCCTACGAGCTGCACGACTTCTTCCTCTTCCACCTCGTGCGCGGCGCCTGCCGCCCGGCCAAGATCCTCTGGCTGGCCGAGCACGCCTTCGCCGGAAAGCACGAGCCCGAGACGCTCCGGCGCTGGCTGAGGATCTTCCTGACCCGCTTCTTCGCCCAGCAGTACAAGCGGTCGGCGCTGCCCGACGGCCCCAAGGTCGGCTCGGTCGCGCTCTCGCCCCGCGGCGACTGGCGCATGCCGTCCGACGCCGAGGCGGCGGCGTGGCTTGCGGAAATCGCCTGACCCGCCTAGGTGGAAGGCATGTCCCTGCCGCGAGCGACCCATCCCGAGGCGACGGCCGAGCTGGCGCGCCGGCTGGGCGCGCAGGTCCGGACCGACGAGGCCGCGTGCCTCGCCGCGTCGATGGACAACACGCGGTACAGCTTCCTGCCGGAGGCCGTCATCCGGCCGGCGGACGTGCCCGCGCTCCAGGAGGTGCTCCGGCTCGCCAATGAGCGGCGCGTCCCCGTGACCGTCCGCGGACGCGGCACGGGCAACACGGGCGCCAGCGCCCCCATCCGCGGCGGCTGGGTGGTCCACCTGGAGGCCTGGGATTCCATCGAGATCGACCCCCTCGCGTCCGTGGCCTGCGTCGGGCCCGGCGCCATCACCGCCCACATCAACGAGCGGGCGGCCCCGCACGGCCTCTTCTTCCCGCCGGACCCGTCCTCGCTCCACCACTGCAGCATCGGCGGCAACATCGCCACCAACGCGGGCGGCCTGCGCGCGGCGAAGTACGGCGTCGTGCGCGACCACGTGATGGCGCTGGAGGGCCTGCTTCCGACCGGCGAGCGCGTCCGCTGGGCGGCGCCCCTGCGCAAGTTCGTCAGCGGCTACAACCTGCGCGACCTGTGGGTCGGCGCCGAGGGCACGCTCGGCATCGTGACCAAGGCCTGGCTGCGCCTGACACCCCTGCCGCAGGCGCGGCGGACCTTCCTGCTCGCCTTCCGGACCGACGAGGACGCGCTGCAGGCGGCGGCCGACCTCATGACCGCCCGGGTGGCGCCCTCGGTGTTCGAGTTCCTCGACCGGCAGACGGTCGCCGTGGCCCAGCGCCGCAACGGGCGCGCCGTCTTCCCCCCGGAGGCCGTCGGCGGCGAGCCCGACCCCGCGCTGCTCCTCCTCGAGCTCGACGGCCACCCGGCCGCGCTCGCGGACGACGCCGCCAAGGTGCGCGCCTGGCACGCGGGACGGGCCCTCGCCGCGCGCGAGACCGACGACCCGGCCGAGGCCGAGGCCCTCTGGCACATCCGACGCACCTGCTCGCAGGCGATGTACCTGCTGGGAGACGCCAAGCTCAACGAGGACATCGTGGTCCCCTTCCGCTCATACGTCCCGCTCATCCGCCTCGCCCGCCGGATGCGCGAGACCCACGGCCTGCCGACCCCGACCTTCGGCCATGCCGCCGACGGCAACTTCCACATCCACATCATGTACAACCGGGGCGACGCCGACCATCGGCGCAAGGCCGAGGCGGCCATCCTCGGGATGATGCGGGAGGTCGTCGCCATGGGCGGGGCCATCACGGGGGAGCACGGCATCGGCATCGCCAAGTCGCCCTTCCTGCGCCTCCAGCATTCCGAGGCGGAGATCGGCGCGATGCTCGCGGTGAAGCGGGCGCTCGACCCCAACGGCATCCTCGCCCCCGGGCAGATCTTCGAGCCCCTCAACGTCTGGGAGCACACCCCCGCCAAGGTGACCTTCCCCTGGGACAAGCACTGAGCCGTGGGCCGCGCCGTCGCCATCTTCGACTGGGACGGGGTCGTCGTCGACTCCTCGTCCGCGCATGAGCGCGCCTGGGCGCGGCTCGCGGCCGCGGAGGGCCTGCCCCTCGCCCCGGGCAGCTTCCTGCGCGGCTTCGGCAAGCGCAACGAGGTCATCATCCCCGAGATCCACGGCTGGGCCACCGACCCCGCGGAGGTCCGCCGCCTCTCGCTGGCCAAGGAGGCGCATTACCGCGAGCTCGCGGAGGGCGGCCTCATCCGGCTGCTGCCCGGGACGGTGGAGCTGCTCCGCGCGCTGGCCGACGCGGGCATCCCCCGCGTGGTGGGCACCTCCACCCACCGCGCCAACCTCGACCTCGCCTTCCGCAAGTTCGGGCTCGCGCCGTGGTTCGACGGCGCGGTGACGAGCGAGGACGTCACCCGCGGCAAGCCCGACCCCGAGGTGTTCCTGAAGGCCTGCGCGCTCGCCGGGGGCGACCCCGCCCGCTCCGTGGTGTTCGAGGACACGCTCCCCGGCATCGCCGCGGCCAAGGCCGGGGGCTTCCGCGCCGTCGGCCTCTGCACGACCAACCCGCGCGAGGTCATGGCCGGCTCGGGCGCCGACGCGCTCGCCAAGGACCTCTCCGAGGTCACCGTCGCCCTCGCCCTGCCGGGAGGCCCCTGACATGGGCGGCTTCCGGCTCAGGGCGGACTACGCGCCGACCGGCGACCAGCCCGCGGCCATCGCGGCGCTCGAGGCGTCGCTGCGCGCCGGCAACGCCCACCAGACGCTCCTCGGGGTCACGGGCTCGGGCAAGACCTTCACCATGGCGAGCCTGGTCGAGCGGCTGCAGCGGCCGACGCTCGTCATCAGCCACAACAAGACGCTGGCGGCCCAGCTCTTCGCGGAGTTCCGGAATTTCTTCCCCGACAACGCCGTCGAGTACTTCGTCAGCTACTACGACTACTACCAGCCCGAGGCCTACGTGCCGCAGACGGACACGTACATCGAGAAGGACTCGTCCATCAACGACGACATCGAGCGCCTGCGCCTGCGGGCGAGCGGCGCCCTGCTCTCGCGCCGCGACGTGCTGGTGGTCGCCACGGTCTCCTGCATCTACGGGCTGGGCTCGCCCGAGGAGTTCCGGAACATGATGACCGCCCTGCGGCCGGGCATGGCGCTCCGGCGGGACGACCTCCTCGCGCGCCTCGTGGCGGGGCAGTATTCCCGAAATGACGCCATCCTCGAGCGCTGCGGGTTCCGCGCGCGCGGCGAGACGGTCGACCTCTGGCCGGCCTGGCTGGAGACGGCCGTGCGGCTGACCTTCTGGGGCGACACCCTCGAGTCCATCCGCGAGCTCGACCCGATCGACGTGCGCCCCGGCGCCGAGCTGCCCGCGCTCGACCTCTACCCCGCCAACGCCCACGTGACCTCGCCGGAGCGGGTCAAGCCGGCCGTCGAGGCCATCCGCGAGGAGCTCGAGGCGCGCGTGGCCTTCTTTGAGCGGGCGGGACGCCTCGTGGAGGCGCAGCGCATCCGCACCCGCACCGAGCACGACCTCGACATGCTGCGCGAGACGGGCTTCTGCCAGGGGGTCGAGAACTACTCGATGCACCTCGGCGGCCGCCGGCCCGGGGAGCGCCCGTTCTGCCTGCTGGACTTCTTCCCCGACGACCGGCTCGTGTTCCTCGACGAGAGCCACGTCACCCTGCCCCAGATCGGCGGGATGTACCATGGCGACCGCTCGCGCAAGGAGCGCCTGGTGGACTTCGGGTTCCGCCTGCCATCCGCCCTCGAGAACCGCCCGCTCCGGCCCGAGGAGTTCGCCGCGCTCAACGCCCAGACGGTCTATGTGTCCGCCACGCCGGGCCCCGAGGAGCTGCGCCGCTCCGCCGTCGTGGCGGAGCAGGTCATCCGGCCGACCGGCCTCCTGGACCCCGTCATGGAGGTGCGCCCCATCCGCGGGCAGGTCGAGGACATCATCGGCGAGGCCAAGGCGGAGGCGGCCAAGGGCCGGCGGACGCTCGTCACGACGCTCACCAAGCGGATGTCGGAGGACATCGCGGATTTCCTCCGCGAGCAGGGCATGAAGGTGGAGTACCTGCACTCGGACATCGACGCCATCGAGCGCGTCGAGATCCTGCGGCGCCTCCGCGCCGGCCAGTGCGACGTGCTCGTCGGCGTCAACCTGCTGCGCGAGGGCCTCGACCTCCCGGAGGTCGGCCTCGTCGGCATCCTCGACGCCGACAAGGAGGGCTTCCTGCGCAGCGAGACCAGCATCATCCAGACCGCCGGGCGCGCCGCCCGCCACGTCGAGGGCCGCGTCCTGCTCTACGCCGACGTCCGCACCCGCTCGCTCGAGCGGGCCCTCGCTACCTGCGCCGAGCGGCGTCGCCGGCAGGCCGAGCACAACGCGCGCCACGGCATCACGCCCCGCTCGGTGGAGCGCCCCATCGAGGCGAGCCTGGCGCCGGCGGCCGACCCGGTGACGGGCGCGTCCGCCGGGGACCGCGACACCGCGAGCGTCGTGGCCGAGGTCGAGGCCGAGATGCTGGCGGCGGCGGACCGGCTGGAGTTCGAGCGCGCGGCGCACCTGCGGGACCAGCTGGCCGCGCTCAAGGGCGAGAGGCCCCGCGGCGGCGGGCGGGCCGGGCGGCGGCGGCGCTGAGTCAGCCGCGTCCCAGGCGGCGGTCGAGGTCGCCGTCCGCCAGCTCGAAATAGGTGCGGCGACCCAGCGGGTCCGTCCCCGGCTGGCTCGTGCGGAAGAGGCGGTCGACGAGGTCGGCCAGCTCGGCGTCGGCGAGCGCGTCGGTGCGATGGCGGCCGCGCCGGACGGCGAGTCGCGCGAGGGCCTCCGACGCGAGGTGCGGCTTGGCGAAGTCGCCCTCGCGGCGGGCCATCTCGCCCAGCAGGTCGCGCAGGAAGCCCTCGGCGTCCCCGGGCTCGAGCCAGGCCGGCACGGCGTCCAAGCGCCAGAAGTTGCGACCGAAGGGCTCGAGCGCGAAGCCGGCGCGCGCGAGGAAGGCCGCCTGCTCCCGGAGGACCGCGGCCGGCAGCGGGTCGAGCTCGATGGGCACGGGAATCAGCAGCGGTTGCGCCACGCGGTCGGCGGCGGCGACCTCGGCCAGGATGCGCTCGAGCAGCACGCGCTGGTGGGCGGAGCCGATGTCGAGGACCACGAGGCCGGTGGCCGTCTCGAAGAGGGCGCGGTCGCCCCGGAGCCGGCCGACCAGCCGCCAGCGAAGACGTAGGGGAGCCGAGGCCATCGGCGGGGCCGACGGGGCCGGCAGGCCGGGCGCCTGGGCGGGCGGGACGGCGGGGGCAGGGACCGGACCGGTGGACTCGGCGACGGGCGCATGGGGCGCCGCGGGCGCCGGCAGGAGGACATCCTGCCCCGGCGACTCGACGACGCCCATCACGCCTTGCACGGCCTTGAACACGAAAGCCCGCACCTTGGCCTCGTCGCGGAAGCGCACCTCGCGCTTGGCCGGGTGGACGTTCACGTCCACGGCGGCGGGGTCGATCTCGAGGAAGACGAAGGCCAGCGGGTAGCGACCCTTGGGGATCAGGGTATGGTAAGCCTCGACCAACGCGTGGGTGAGGGCGCGGCTGTCGACCGGCCGGCCATTGACGACGGTGACCAGGTCCTGCCGGGTCGAGCGGCTGGCGCCCGGCTTCCCGACGAGGCCCGAGATGCCCAGGCCGGGCGCCTCCAGCGGCGGCAGCGGCAGGAGCTCGTCGGCCACCGCCTTGCCCCAGATCTCGCGGACGCGGTCGAGGAGCGGGACGTTGCCCGGCGAGCGAAAGATCTCCCGCCCGTCCTCGCGGAGCAGGAACCCGACCTCCGGGTGGGCCACGGCGTAGAGCCGGACGAGCCGGATGATGTGGGCGGCCTCGGTGTCGTCGGACTTGAGGAAGCGCAGGCGCGCGGGGACGGGGTGGAAGAGGTTCGCGACCTCGATGCGCGTGCCCGGCGCCATCCCGTGCTCGCGGCGGTGCACGACCTTGCCGGCGTTGACGAGGATCTCGCAGCCCACCTCGCTCTCCCGGGCACGCGTGCGCAGCGTGAGGCGGGAGACGCTGGCGATGGACGGCAGGGCCTCGCCGCGGAAGCCGAAGCTGCGGATATGGCCGAGGTCGGCCGCCACCTGGATCTTGCTCGTCGCATGCCGCCGCAGGGCCAGCTCGGCCTGGTCGGGCTCCATGCCGATGCCGTCGTCCTCGACGACAAGCAGGGCCTTGCCGCCGCGGGAGAAATCGACCGTCACCCGGCGGGCGCCCGCGTCGAGGGCGTTCTCCAGCAGCTCCTTGGCGGCGGCGGCCGGGCGCTCCACGACCTCGCCCGCCGCGATCTGGTTGGCGACCTTGTCGTCGAGGATGCGGATGACGGGGCGGGACATCGGGGCCGGGAGGCCACCTTAGCCGCCCGCCTGCCCGCTTGCCAAGCCCCGCCTCCCCGCCCAGATGGGGGCGTGCCCAACCGCCTCGCCCACGAGCGCAGCCTGTACCTCCGGCAGCATGCCGACCAGCCCGTCGACTGGTGGCCCTGGTGCGCCGAGGCCTTCGCCGAGGCGCGGCGGCGCGACGTGCCCGTGCTCGTGTCCATCGGCTACGCCTCCTGCCACTGGTGCCACGTGATGGCGCGGGAATGCTTCGACGACCCGTGGATCGCCGACCTGATGAACCGCCACTTCGTCTGCGTGAAGGTCGACCGGGAGGAGCGGCCCGACGTCGACCAGCTCCACATGGACGCCGTCCAGATGGTCCAGCAGCAGGGCGGCTGGCCCCTCAACAGCTTCTGCCTGCCCGACGGGCGCCCCTTCTTCGGGGGCACCTACTTCCCGCCGGACGAGCGCGGGGGCCGCACGCCCTGGCCGCGCGTCCTCATGCGCGTCGCCGACCATTTCCGCTCCCACCGGGAGGACCTCGCGGCCAACGCCGACGCGGTCGCGCGCAACCTCCTGCACTTCAGCCGCTCCCCGGGCGCCGGGGCCGGCCCCGTCGGTGAGGCGTCGCGGCTCGCGGCGGCCCGGGCCCTGGTGGCGGACGCGGATGCCGAGCACGGCGGCTTCGGCGGGGCGCCGAAGTTCCCGCCGGCGATGGCGGTGGATTTCCTGCTCGCCGTCCGGGCTCGCCCCGGGCTCGCCGAGGCCGACCGCGCCGCGATCGAGGCGACGGTCCGGCGGACGCTCGACGCGATGGACCGCGGCGGGCTGCGGGACCAGGTCGGCGGCGGCTTCCATCGCTACTGCGTGGACCGCGAGTGGACGGTGCCGCATTTCGAGAAGCTGCTGGTCGACAACGCCCTGCTCCTCGGCGCCTACGCCCGGGCGGCCGCCGCCCTCGGCGAGACCTCCTGGATCGGGACCTGCGCGGCGCTCGTCGGCTGGCTGGAGCGCGAGATGCGCGTCGGCCCGGCCTACGCCGCCTCGCTCGACGCGGACACGGGGCATGAGGAGGGGACGACTTACACGTGGACGCCGGCCGAGGTCGCGGCCGAGCTCGGCGAGGCCGCGGAATCCTGGTGCTGGGCCCATGGGATCGCGGCCACCGGGAACTTCGAGGCCGGGCGGAGCGTGCCGACCTTCCGGACCGGGGCCGGCCGGGCCGCGCTCGCCCCGCTGACCGAGCGGCTCAGGCAGGCGCGCGACCGCCGACCCCAGCCATCGAGGGATGACAAGGTCCTGCTGGGCTGGAACGCCTTGCTCGCGACGAGCCTCGCGCGCGCGGGCATCCTGCTGGACAAGCCGGCCTGGGGCGAGCGGGCCCGCGAGTTGCTCGACCATCTCCTCGCGGAAGGTTCCTGGCGGGATGCGGACGGCGGGCTTGGACTGAGGTCCGTGCTCGGCTCCGACATCCCGGGCACGCTGCAGGACCACGCGTGGCTGGCCGAGGCGGCGCTCGCGGTCGGGGCGACCGGCGACGCCGCCCGGCGGGCGCAGGCCGCCGAGATCGTGGCGGCGGCGCATCGGCGGCTCGGCGACCCGAACGCGGTCGGCTGCTTCATGGCCGAGGACCCCGAGGGCCTCCTGCCGATCCGTCTCAAGGGATGGTGGGACCAGGCGATGCCGGCCGGTCACAGCAGCCTGCTGGCCGTCGAGTCCGCCTTGGAGTCGCTGGGGGCGGATGCCGCGGCCGGAGGTCGATGGCGCGCGCTCGCCGAGGCCTATGGGGACGCCGCCCGCGACGCGCCGCACGGCATCCCGAGGGCCCTCGAGGCCATCGAGCGCGCGGAACGGGGCGTCCCGGTCCTCAAGGTCGGACCGGGCATCGACCGCGCCGAGGTCCTCCGCGCGGCGGGTGGCTTGGCACCGGATGCGATCGTGGTCCCGGCGGAGCGCCCGGGCATCGAGCTGTGCCGGGGCAACGCCTGCCTCGCCACGGGGCTGGACCTCTCCGGACTGCCCGGGCGGCTGCGGGACTGAGGGGTTGGCAGGCGGGCCGGCCGAGGCCAGCCTCGGGCCATGCCCCCGATCGTCCTCCTCATCCTCCTCGGCGTCGCCGCCGGCACCCTGAGCGGCCTCTTCGGCATCGGCGCCGGCGTGGTCGTCACCCCGGCCCTTCTTTGGCTGACCCCGATGAGCCAGACCCAGGCGCAGGGCACGGCCCTCGCCGTGATGGTGCCGATGGCCCTTCTGGGCGCCTGGCGCTACCATTCGCAGCCCGGCATGGCGATCGACTGGGCGGCCGTCGCCCCGCTCGCCCTGGCGTGCCTCGGCGGGGTCTGGCTGGGCAGCCACCTCGCCTTCCTGGCGGAGGAGACCGTGCTGCGCCGGGCCTTCGGGGCCTACCTGCTGCTGGCAGGCGGTCACCTTCTGCTGTCCGGGCGCTGAGCGGGGCGGTTCCGCTTGCCCCGGAAAGGCCCCTCGCCAAAAGTCGGGCCATGTCGGACGACACGAAATACGTCTACGCCTACGGCGCCCGCGGGGCGCGGCGCATCCTCATCGGGATGTTCCAGGTGGAGAACCTGGGCGAGCAGGGGGTGCGCTACACGCCGGTGTGGTCGCGCATCTGGAAGATCGTCGTCGGCGCGGTCGCCCTCGCCTACCTCTCCCTCGTCTCGCTCTTCTATTTCCGCGAGAAGTACATGCGCGACATCCAGGGGACCGAGTGGTCCACCGCCTTCGCCTACTTCCTCAGCGACGCCGCCAAGGAGGGCCACCTGCGGATGAAGGGCGACACCTACGTGGAGATCGCCAAGGCCGCGCTGCGGCGCGAGGACTACGGCGAGTTCGCCAAGTACATCGCGGTCGGGGCCAACCTCAACCGCCAGAACCTCGACGGCCAGCGGCTGTGCGCCGACCTCTACTTCGCCTTCGGCAGGACCGAGGACGCCTACCAGATCCTCGAGCAGTCCCTCGTCTTCGCCAAGAAGGACCGCAACCACTTCCGCAACTTCCTGCGGCGCTGCTTCATGCTCGACCAGGACGCCCTGATCCTGCGGACGGCGGAGCAGTACATGGACGACCCCGAGGTCGACCCCGGCGTGCAGTCGGACCTGCGCGTCGCCTTCGCCCAGGCGAACTTCCTCCGCGGCAACTTCGACCAGGCCATCGACTTCATCCGGGCCAACCGCCTGGACCTGACGCTGGAGGGCTACACCCTGCTCTGCCAGATCTCCTGGGAGAAGGGCGACCGCGAGGTCGCCGTCACCCGCCTCTCCGACGCCGCGCGGACGTTCCCCAACGCCGACCACCTGCGCGCGATGCTGGCCCGCTGGCAGAAGGAGATGGGCAACCTCGGGGCGGCCCGCGACGCCCTCAACCTGCTGGCCGTGCGCGACCCCTCCGCCCACACCCCGCGCATCCAGGTGCTGTACCTGCTGCCGGGCGACGAGAACGCCGCGCGCCGCGCCGAGGGCATCGACCGCCTGCTCAGGGACTTCCCGACGAACGAGACCGCCCTGCTCGAGCTCGCCCAGTTCGGCAACGACACCTCCGACACGGCGCTCACCGGGCGGCTGCTCGAGCTCGCCACCAAGGGCAAGTTCCCCTCGCGGCCCAAGTTCCTGCTGACGCACGTCGAGTGCCTGATCAACGCCGGCAGGAACCCGGAGGCGATCGCCATCGTCGACGACCTCTTCACCCGCAACGCCAAGGAGCAGTGGTTCGGCGAGATGCGCGTGACCTTCGAGTCCCTGCGCACCATCGCCTATTACGCCGACGGGCAGGCGGACATCGGCGCCATCAACCTCAAGAAGGTGATGGACGCCCGCAACACGCCGCCCCAGCTGCTCGTCGCCATCGGGCGCAAGCTCGTCCAGACCGGCCGGCACAAGGAGGCCAACGAGACGCTCGTCGCCGCCCACCTCCGCCACGAGAACAACCAAGCCCTGCTCCTGCAGCTCGTGAAGATGAAGATCGACAACGAGGAGATGGCCGACGACCTCGAGCTCTACCTCCGCCGCCTGATGGCGACCCGCCGCCCGCCCTCCGACGTCCTGGAGCGCGCGTACAACCGCATCGCCTCGGACCGCTTCCTGTACTCCGAGGGCAGGTCCTCGCTCCTGAAGGACATCACGGAGTCGCTCAAGAGCGCGGCCCGCTGAGGCGGGCCGCCGCCCCGAGCCGCTCGCCGGACGCCGTCCACAGCCCGCGGTCGGGGTGGCCGTCGAGCCAGGCCGGCAGCTCCGCCGGCGCGGCGGCGGCGAGCGCGCGCGCGAGGCCGGCGGCCTCGGCGGCCTCCCTGGCGAGGGCGCGGCAGGGGCGCGGCAGGGGGACGGCCTGCCCGAGGCGCGGGTCGGTCATGCGCTCCGGCATGCCGCCGCCGAAGCTGGCCAGGGCGGCCCCGGCGAGGCGCACCTCGCCGTCGCCCACCGCGAGGCGCCAGCCCTCGGCATCCCGGGGCGGGTCGAGGGCGAGCGCGACGTTGCCGCCGGCGACCAGGAGGGCATGCCCGAGCCCCCACTCGCGGAGGGCGGCGCCCATGCGATCCAAGGCGAGGCCCCGGGCCAGGTCGGAGAGGTCGAGGTTCCAGCCGGGGGCCTCGCAGATGAGGTCGGCGCCCTCGAGTCGCCAGGACCCGGCGCGCGCCTCCATCCAGGCCGCGCGGCCCGCGTCGGCAGGCATCCGCGCATCGAACGCCCCCGAGGTCGCGGCGGCGAGCCGCTGCGCGAGGTCGAGGCATTCCCGCAGGTTGGCGGGCACGCGCAGCCGCTCGCCGGCGACCATCCGGTTGGCGGCGGCCAAGGCGCTGCCCGGCCGGGCGGGATCGAGCTCCGTCTCGACGCGGTCGAGCTCATCCCAGACCGACTCGAGGGAGCTCCTCACATAGGAGGCATCCTCATCGGCGGGGAACCGGAGCTCGAAGGCGCCGCCGAGCGCGTGCCGGTGGAAGCGCAGGGAGGGTCGGCTCATCGGGACGGACGCAGGGCGGACTCGAGGCGCGAGGCGAGGGGCTCAGGCGCGACGGCCCACCAGAGCTCGTCCTTGCGCAGGGCGAAGGGCACGGCGCGGCGGCCCGGCGCGACCGGAGGCTCGCTGCCGGATGCCTGGAGGAGCCAGAGGCCGGCCTCGGCGGGATCGGGAACGGAGCCATAGCCCACCCGGTTGTGGCGGAGATAGAACGGCAGGGGCCAGGGGTGGTCGCCCCGGACGAGGATGAGGGCCGGACGGGACGCGGGATCCTCCAGCGCCGCCGCGAGCGCCGGGATGTCCGCCTCGGTCTCCACGTAATCCTGGCGACCGGCGGCGAGCATCGTGGACAACGCGAGCAGGAGGCACGCCGCGCCGATGGCGCGACCGCGGTCCGCCAACAGCGACGGCAGGACCAGCGTCAGCAGCGCGGCGTCGGCGGTCATGAGCAGCCAAGGGGTCTTGTACGGCAGGGCGAGATGAAGCAGGTACCCCGAGGCGGCGGCGGCGAGGAAGGCATCGGCCGGGCACCCCTTGGCCTCCTTCGGCGCGCCGGCGAACCGAAGGGCGAGGGCGAGCGCCAGCAACGCGCCCGTCAGCGCCCAGGGCAAGGCGGCCCCCATCGGCAACGGCGTCTCCGCGAGGCCGGTGGCGACGCCGAAGGCGCGGGCGAGCTGCGCCCACCAGGTCCCCAGCGCGGGCAGGTCCGTCAGGAAACTGCCCTGCCAGAGGGCCCAGGACGCGATCAGACCGAGGGCGAAGGCAAGGAAGCCCTTCCAGCCGGGTGCCGTCCGCCGCAGGGCGAGGAGCGCCAAGGCGGCCAGCCCCAGATGCAGGGCCGCGGTGACCTTGCAGGCGAGCGCGAAGCCGGCGCAGAGACCGGCGAGGAGGCGAGGTCGGGTCTCGCCGGCGGGACCGGATCGGAGCCAGAGGGCCGCGGCCCAGACCAAGGCGGCGACCATCAGGGATTCCTGGATGAATCGGGCGGACAGGGGGATGATCGGGAGCGCGAGGAGCGCCGCGACGGCGCCTTGGCGGCGGCCGATGGGAAGCACCCAGGGAAGGAGAACCAGGCTCAGCGCGAAGGCCGCGGGCACGGCCCTCAGCGCCCAGGGAGGGGCATCCGCGACCTCGGCGCCCGCTAGGGCATGGGCCGCGCGCGTGACCAAGCCAAGGGTCGGGCCATGGAAGCGGTCCCCGGTGAGGCTGTGCGGTCGGGCGTCCGCGGCCAAGGACCACTGCCCCGCCTCGTCCGCGTGGAACGGACGACCCATGGCGCCGACGAGCGACAGGAGGGCGGCGAGGAGCAGGACCGGCAGGAGCCAGTTCGGCGGCCGGGAGCGAGACTCGGCGACACCGGACGGCATCAACGGAACCGCGCCTCGAGGGCGCGCTTCACCTCGTCGGGAATGAGCGACGCCTGGATCGGCCCGTCGGCCTCGCGGCGGGCATGGACCGTGATGAGCGAGCCCTTGGCGACGGGGCGGCCGGAAACGCCGGCCTCGAAGCGCCAGACGAGGCGCTTGTCGCCGATCTCGCCCGGCACGAGGGATAGGCTCACCCGGTCCCCGCGCTCCACCGGCGCGAGGTAGTCGCAATCGACGTGGACGCGGGGGTAGCCTCGCAGCATCGCGCCCTCGCGGCGGAGGAAGGCCAGCCCGAGCTCGGCGAAGAGGGCCTCCTCGGCGCCCTCGACCCAGCGGAAGACGGTGGAGAAATGGACGATGCCGGCGGCGTCGGTGTCCGCGAAGGCGGCCGTGAACTCGGTGACGTGGGGGCGCATGGTCGGCTCAGCGGGCGGGCTTGGGTCGCCCGATGTCCACCATCGTCAGCCCGCCGCCGGAGGCAACCGCGCAATCGCGGAGGAAGGCCTGCGGCTCGACCTCGCTCGTCAGGAGATAGAGTCGCGGGGCCCGGCCGGACGGGGCCTGGGCGAATCGCTCCAGCCAGCGCCGACGCCAACGGTCGTCGCCCGCTCCCCGCTCATCCAACTGCCGCCGCTTGCCGTCGGCATAGACGAGCTCCGGGGCGCCCTTGCCGGGGTCGCGATACACGCGGATGCCGTCCTGGAAGTCCGAGAAGACGACCAATGCGTCGTAGCGCTCCTCGAGCATCCAGTCGATCCAGGCGCCGAGGGAGCCGGCCTCGCACCGCGGCGCCAGACGGTCGAGCAGGCGCCGCCCCTCGGGCGTGAGGCTCGCGGGCTCGGTGGCGCCGGGGCGCCGCGGCTGGGAGGGGCCGTCGTAGCCGCGCCCCTCGGCGACGCGGCCGTCGTGCACGACGATGCGGGCGCCGTCGAAACGGAAGACATCGGCCTCGGGGAAGGCGGCGCGGATCTCGCCCTCGATGCGCGGGAGGTGCGGCCGCATCGAGCCGGAACTGTCGAGGTAGACCGCCAGCCGCCGCGCCTGCACGCGTAGGCCGAGCACGGGAAGCCCGATGCGTCCGGGCGCGCCCGCGCCGACGCCCGAGCCGAGCCCGGAGGGACCCAAGGCGGCGGCGCCCGCGCCGGCGAGACCGACACCGGAGAGACCGGAGGGCAAGCCCGACGGGACCTCGGGCAAGGCCGCGACCGCGAGGGCGGACGCGCCGCCTTGGACCGTCAGGCGCGAGGGCACGGAGGGGGCGGCGGGGCGGCGCTCCGGACGCGGCGGGCCCGGCTTCGGGGCGGGGACGCCGCCGCCCGCGACGGCGAAGGTCGCCGGATCGGCGGGGCGCGGCGGCGCGAGGGCGGTGGAGATCACCCACGCGAAGGCGACGAGGAGCAGGGCGGCGTGGACGGCCAGGGTCGTCAGCCAGGGGACGGAGCGGGCGAGGCGCATGC
>VFQT010001402.1_pt1 | contig 29253 bp, 27 predicted proteins | sample 3512381 | NCBI WGS metagenome assembly VFQT01 (sample SAMN10412376, study PRJNA504923) | tailings metagenome | isolation source: Relicate 2 Philex TSF3 active mining site | place: Philippines: Tuba, Benguet | collected 2017-08-29
CTCAGTGTTGGAGATGACCTTCCGAGGGAAAATCACGGATCCTGTGGAAGCTCGAAATCTCACACTGGGGTCCAGCAGCCCCAAGGACTACAATCGTCGGATTCGCGCCGCTGGAATCGACGCAGTAATGCTGGATGGTACCGGTGCTAGACAGGTTTTCGTCTACAATCCGAACGCTTTGTCCGACATTCACCTGTGGACCGGTAACCCTCCCCCACCTCGTTTCTCCTTCCTGAACTTGGAACCCTCACACCCTGGAGACAGTCCAATGCCCCGTACCCTCTCTGCCTCTGACCGTTCCACCCTCATCAAGTTGGCTTCTTCCCTCCCCAAGGGTTCCCCTGAGAAGAAGGCCATCCTGGCGGGTCTGGGCAAGTTGTCTCAGGATTCCCTGGACCTCGATCTTGTCACCGGGGGTGATAAGGAAAAGCACATGTCCGTGGCGAATGCCAAACCCGGTACGAGGATCTTCGAGAGAGGAAGGGAAATCGGCGTAGCCTGTTCCGGGGGCTTCGCCTACTGGTCTGGTAGCACGATCATGGTGCAGCAGCTTTGGCCCCGGGAGCGGTTGCTGTCCTTCAGCATCGCTGACATAAGGGTTCTTTCGAGTCTCCTGTAGTCTCTCCTTTCCGGGTCCCCATTGTTTTAGGACTCCAATGAATCCCAGGTCCTGGTAGACAGTAGGACCTGGGATTCACTGTATTTCCTTCATAGAGCGTTGAACTTGTCCTCTTCGAGGTCCGATACGAGGTTAGGGTATCCGCCGAGATCTTCTGAGTTTATCTCCGCGTCCTGCCTAACCCTTCCGTCCTCGTCCTGGATCCTCCAGGTCTTGTCCACCAACCACACCAGGTATTGGACCGAGAGCCTGTCCGAGTACAACCTCCTGTCATAGGGGTTGACCATTCCTTCACCCCTCGTGGCTTGGGTCATTGATATCCTTTCCTCTTCGAGTTGCTCGTAAAGGTCGGAGAGCTTCAGGATTCTCTCTTCTATTCTCACTCGCTTCTGATACATCTCCTTCTGGCACCACCCCCTCAGCATCCTTATTGGGGTCCACAATCTCTCTTCACCCGTCGCGACCTCCCCCCCGATTTTGCTAGGCCTGAAGCTCGAAATGTTGGAATCCGAATTTTTACTCGCTGAAGAAAACGAGTAAGAGAACCCGACTCTGTAGACCGCGCCACCGCCTGGCTGCAGACTGTCCACGTATGAACCATCCTCCACCTTTCCTCTGTTGGGTCTCAGGAACATGGAGATGTCGAAAGGGTTCCCTCCGAGCGCCACATAAGCTTGGAGCAACTTCCCGACCGCACAATTCTGGTTTCCAACCACCAGCAGACCGGCCCGGGTCTCAGTCGTCTTCCCGGTCTCGTCCTGCCCGTAGAGGACCACGATTTCCCCTATCCGTTTCTGCTCTGCCCTTATGACCCTCTCCCTCGACCCACAGTCCTGTCTCTCCTGGGTCACGAATTCTCTGAGAACCCTCCACTGCCCCTCTCTGAACGTGGTGCTCCAACCAAAGGAAGACATCACTCACCTCCGCTGAACACCAGTTCGAGCGTTTCGAGCAGCAGGGTAGGGACTCCACCGAACACGAACACTGCTCCCGCCCCATAAGAGAGAGAGGAATCCTGTGGTTTATTCCCGGAAGATACCAGACCGTTCACTATCCCACTGGTCCCATTCTCAACCAGAATCAGGGCGTTGAAGGACGGGAGGTCGAAGAACCTCAGGGAATTCAGCAGGGCTCTTATTCTTTCGATGAGAGCTTGAAGCTGGAATATCCTGGCTTGTATGGACTCTATGTAGGCCACGATTTTGTCTATGAGCCCCTGAAGGCCTTCGAGGATTCCTATCAGGAACCTCTCTATGTCCGTCAGTATCTCATCCACCGGGGCGAGGGAGTCTTGCAAGAACCTTTTGGCCACCCACGGACTATCACCGACCGGTCTACCAACTCTGGCTCCAGCCACCTGCAAGACGTACTTGGCTGCCACCAGCACCGACCCGTCTTTGTGTTCTATCAGCACCCTCCTGACGAACACCGCCGATTCGAACCTGTCGGTCCCGAACACAGAATTGTAGACCACCGGGCTGTAATCCGCTGATCCGCCCCCCGGAACGAACTTCGTGCTGTTCGGGTTCAGAGACGGAAATATCCCTTCCCTCGTTATGCCACTCGTCAGCACCCCTGCCAGGGGCACCCCAGCCCCCATGGGGGACGCGGCAATCCCGGAACTGGTCTGGTCGTTCGTCACCGAGTCTATGATACCATAGTCAGGAAGGCGACTGTCGTAGTCGCTCCATTTGAAGTCGGTCAGTTCCCTTGAATTCTCCACAACGAGCTCCATCAGCTCGTTGGAGGGCGTGGAATCGAGCAAGGTACTGGCGACTGTGGCAACTATGGACCTGAGTTTCCTTCTGAAGCTCGAAGGATCCGTTTCATTGTAGAATTTGTCCGGGTCCACTCCAAAGCTCTTGTATATATACCTCGACCCCTCTAGACCGGTCTGTGCTCCCCTCGTGTAAGTGTTCTTTATGCTGAACAACTCCGACTGTTCGACCAGGTCTATCCTGCAGAGGATGGCCGCCACCACCGCTGCTTGGACTGCTCTGATGTACTCCTGCATCGATACCGAGGGAAACGCCGCCACCACCGGCGAGCTCGGGTCCGTGAAATCCTCGAACGTCACAATTGGGCTGGGAGGGTCCGGGACCAGAACGCTTCCGCTCTTGCTCGCCACGACCGACTCGTAGTTGACGGTATAGAGATGGAGACTGTCCTCTCCTATCATGACAGGTCTGACCGGGGGAGCGGAGCTTATCCCTATGGAACCGGTGTAATTTCCGGAAAGAGCTCTGACCCTGACGTAAAAGGTGTTGGTCTCCTCTGTTGACACCACCGCTTCACCATCCGGACCAGCCGTAACGCTGAAACCGAGAGGTAGCATATCCTTGCTGATGAAGGCCGAGAACGACTGGTTCGCACCCATCCTCTGGAAGAACCCAGCCTTCACGTAGTACGTCACTCCCCCCACCGGCTTCCCTTCATCCGTCACCATGGAGCTCGGTCTTATGGGAGGGGTGTTCTGGTCCAACATCAGGTACAGTCTTGGGGAGTGCTGGTCTCCTGATTCGAACCTGTCGAAGTTCCTCGCCCTGGCTTCTGTCCCGAGGTCGCTGATTCCACCGTAGAGTCTCAGGTTAGCTCCACTCGAAGGATCAACCCCCACCATGAAGTCGCTGCTGAGGTCCTCCACCGCCGGGGAGTTCAGCGAGTTCGGCCTCTTCACCAACACCCCGAACCCACTCGGGACCGTTGAGATGTGAACCAGGAACCCCTTCGGCTCCGGGGTCAAAAGGTTCCCATCCGTCGGCATCTGCCAACTCACGGACATCGAATCCGGGACCGTGTCTCCGCTCAAGGATTTGCTGAGGTTGGTGAAATTGAAGGTTCCCTGTGGTCCGAACAGGGTTCTCGGGGTGGTCGGGGGTGGGTACAGCCTCGTCTGCTTCGGGGAGTTGTCACCGAAGAAAGCTATGATCTTGAATATCAGCTTCACGAGGAGAATCGCGTCCTCGGCCGACACATAAGCGAACAGAGCCAACACTGCAGATGAAGTCGAGAAGTTCGGTCTATTGGGGTCCGAAGAGTCCAAGAGTCTGGAAAGCATCCGGCGCTCGTAGGCCTCGTATCCCCCCGTCAAGTCCTGGAAAGGGGCGACGAACAAGTTCTTGTCGCTGGCCATATAGACGCCCAGCTGTCTTAGGTCGTTTATGATGTTCCTTATGGCCTGGATGATGGCTTCCACGATGGCCCTGATCGGATTCAAAAGTCCGACCAGGAAGACCTTCACCACCGAAAGTATGGCCTGGACTATGTTCAACACCCCTATCAGGAATGCCAGAACCGAGTCTATCCTCTCTATGACATCGTAGACCGGTTCCAGGAGCGGATCTAAACTCGGTTGTACTGTCAGCCAATCTTTCGACAATTTATATTCCTCCCCCGTGTTTCAGCCTCTGCAGGGTAGAGTGCATCCTGGCGACCTCTTCCATGTCCGACTTCAGTTGGCCTTCGAGGATGGATTCTATCTTTCTGAGGGCTTCCGCCTGCTCCCCGGCCACCCTCGGGGTGACCCCCTTCTTCGCCCCCACCTTCCCCCACTTCCCGTCCGGGCTCACCCCCACCCCTTCCAGCAACTTCCTAATCTGTTCTACATCCATGAGCTCCCCCCACCCGACCGGATTATAAAAGGCATAACACCATGAACGCGGAACCCTGTTCCTACAGGACCCTGAAGGTCACCGGCGGAGAGACATTTGTATTGTACCTTTCCAAGAACCCACACGTTCATCACGATGGGGTTCTTTCCCTTCATCAGTTGTATCTCTCTGATGGGGAATTATCCTCGGTGACTCGTCTCATTCTCGGGTTTGGCTCCACTTTGCAAGTCCTGGGTCCCGTCCTTCAGACCCCGGACCAGCTCTCTGATAGGGTGACCCTTCTTGGTATAGGGTCCGAGTCCAGAGTCTGGCCCAGCAAATTCTGCATGGACTGTTCCTGGCTCGATCCTCTCACGGAGAACCCATGTGGTCGAGCTTCATGGCCCAAGGAGAGCGTGGAATCATTCCTCGAAATGGAGAAGCCGAGAGCCGACCTCTCTGGTTGCACCGCCAAACATGTCTGGAACCCCATCTCTTTCCTGCAGAACGGGTAAGATTTCAGAGCGCCCATGTAGCTCAGTTGGCAGAGCACGTCCTTGGTAAGGACGAGGTCACCGGTTCGAGTCCGGTCATGGGCTCCACCTACCCCCACACGATCCTCGAAGTCAGAAGATGCCCATATACGAGTTCAAGTGTGAGAAGTGCGGGGAAGAATTCGAAGTCATGCTCAAAGTCGGTGACAGAAGTTCCTCCCCCGAGTGCAAGAAGTGCAAAGGCCCCACCAGGCGGAGGATCTCTAAGACTTCCTTCGTTTTGAGTGGTGGTGGCTGGGCCAAAGATGGATACTCGGGTTGAAGGGCAAAATTTGAGGGGGTCCGTCCCCTCATCGGGTGCTGTAATTTCTGTTTCCGGCCTTCAATCACCTCCAATCTTTACCTTGGGGTCTCTCTAACCTTGGACATCCCCCTCCTGATCCTTGCCATCCCTGATGGCTACCCTCCCGTGAACTTCATCGTCACTCTGAACGGGGAAGAGGGTGAGTTGGAGCCTCCTCCGCAGGATGAGGAAGTGATCCAGGGTTCGGACCTGTATAAGGTTGTTGGTGCAAAGCGCAAGAAGGTCGTAAGAGCCTCCGTCCGGTCCCTGAGGCCTTGGGACCGGACGGAAGACCAGAACGAGGAACCTGAACAGGGTGGCTCGCCCAACGTCCAGACGCGTGAGGGTAGCCTGGAGCTTCTTGCGAAGCAGGGGTTCTCCCTCTACGAGAAACGCGACCGGGAACTCCTCAAGGGGCTCCCAGAGCCTTATCCCTCGGACTACGACATCGTCCGTTGGGGCAGGGCCACCCAGAACCACATGCGCAGGGGAGGGTATATGGTGTCTCGGGAGGCTCTGAAGTACTGGGTCAAGTACTTCTTCGATCCCTCCCAAGAGCGCGAGAGATGGGAGTACGTCTGTGAAAGGATCGACCAACTGTTTTAGACCTCGAACGCCGGCTTAGGGGTGGAGGTGCAACATTAGTAAATCCACTGAGAAGGATTCCGAGATCGAAAGCCTCAAGGCCGAGCTCGCAAGGGCAAAGGCGGAGATCGAGGCTCTCAGGGCCGAACTTTCGGTCTCGTCCGGGTCGGATTCCCAGCAGCGCTCCCGTCCCATCTCAAGGGCCTCAAAGCTGCACCAACAAACCCCACCAATAGACCCTCGTCAACTCTTCATGTTCGACATTCCCGATTCGGAGAACAACAAGTGACCTCTACCAAGTTTAGGACCGCGAATGGGCGGGAAGTCCAAGTTTTCGTCGTCCGCAAGGGTGGCGACACCCCTGCGCGTGGCTTAGAGCCCAAGAACGTGCAATTCGCCTCCCTCGAAGAGGGCCTGGACCGCGGCGCCCGGAACTCCAAGCGATCCTGACCACTGCACCCTCCTGGTCCAACCCACTCCTGCCCCCCTTCAGGATTTCATTTTGACCCCTGAAGATTCCGCGAAATTGAGGCCGGGCGACCCAGTGGAATGGCTCCACAGTCGGGGAGGATGGCGCCAAGCCAAATTCCTCGAATACATACCGGAACGCGGCTCGATCAAAGTCCTGACCGAGTTGGGTTGCGAGGTGTACCGGAGGTGTGGGGTCGTGAGGGTGAGACCCTCCCACGACCCCAGTGCCCCCTGAGTCAGGACCTGAAAGCTCTCTTCATGGCTTCACCGACTCTCCTGGTGTACCAATCGGGATCGAGGTCCTCGACCCCTTCGACCCCTACCCCCGCTTCCGACCCGAAGCAAGACTCTTGGACGCGTTTGTAAGCGTCCTCTCTCGACATACCGGATTCCACCAGGGACAGCATGGCCTTCTGTGACCTGAAGGCCCCTCTGCTCATCTCCAGGTTCTGGGCCATCCTTTCCTTGTTCACCACCAGACCTTCCATGATCTCCTTGGTCCTGGTGAGCATGAAAGCCACTATCCCCGTGGCGTCCGGAGCCACCATCCTCTCGACCGAGGAATGGGATATGTCCCTCTCGTGCCAACTGACCACGCTCTCCATCATCGAGTTGGAGTAACCTCTCACAACCCTCGCCAACCCCGTCACGTTCTCGCTCATTATGGGGTTCTTCTTGTGGGGCATGGCTGATGAGCCCTTCTGTCCCTTTCTGAACCCCTCCGACACTTCGCCGACTTCCGTCCTGCTCAGGTGTCTGATCTCGGTCACCAGTTGTTCCAGGGTCGTGGCCAGGAGGGCCAGAGCCTGAAAGTAGGCTGCGAACACTTCCCTTTGGATTATCTGGTTCGAGACGGGGGAAGGGATGAGACTTAGACTGTCGCAAACCCGCTCTTCGAGTTCCAGCGGGAAGTGGGAAAACACCCCAACCGCCCCGCTGCACTTCCCGAGGCTGGCCCTTTCCGCCGCCGACTCGAAGGACTTCAGGGCATTCCTTACAGAGTTCCACAACACGGTCAGTTTGAATCCGAACGTGGTGGGCTCGGCGTGCATCCCGTGGGACCTCCCAATACACACGGTCCTCTCGTGTTCCCAGGCCATGCGCTCCAAGACTTCCAAAAGCGCTCTTGCGTGGCGCTCTATGATCTTGGAAGAGTCCCGGAGCTGCAGGGAATACACCGTATCAACGAGATCCGAGCTCGTCATACCCTTGTGGAGGTGCCTGCCGGGTTCCCCCACGACCTCGTTCAGGTAGGTGAGGAAGGCTACGACGTCATGCCTCACCTCCGATTCTATGTTCGAGATCCTTTCCTCGTCGAACCCGGAAATCAGGAGGTGCTTTGACCTCTCCTCGCACTCTCTCGCGGTCCCGGCCGGGACCATACCCATCTTCTCCATGGCCTTGCAGACTTCCAGCTCGACTTTCAGCATCAGGGACCATTTGTTCTTCTGCCCCCAGACGTCTGACACTTCCCTGACCTCGTACCTTCCTATCATCCGCTTCTCCTTCGCTTTCTGCGGTCGGACTTCTATAATCCCGCCGCGTCTATGGAAACTCTTACCCTTCATGTCCTGGGAAGGACCCTGGTCGGTCTTCCTTTCAGGCACAAAATACTGGTCACGGCCTCCCTGTTCATGTTGATGTTGCAGGCGTTCTATCTGTTCCACTTCCTCGTCGATTTCTCCCAGCCCATAGCGAACAGGTACGGCATCCAATATGGTGGGCTTCCTGGTTTCCTCGACGTCTTGTTGGTGCTGGACCCGAATCTCGCCCTTTCCATCTGCACCGTCTTCTATGTCTGGACTCTGTGGGTCGTAGTCTTTGGATACGTGAAATCCAGCGAGTCCAAGATAAGGCTAGCTCTCGAAGATTCGAACCGCAAGAACGCTTACCTTGAACACGCCGCCAAGATCCTTCGGCATGACATGCACAGCGGGGTCAACGTCTACATCCCGAGGGGTGTGAATTCCCTCGAAAGGCGACTCGAAAAGGACCCTCACTGTGTGGAGAAGCTCAAACTCGACGCGCCTATGAGGATGATAAAAGAAGGGCTGATCCACACCCAGAAGGTCTACGCCGGGGTCACAGAATTCACCAACCTCGTCAGGCCCGGTTCTCAGATCCACAAGGTCTCGTGTGACCTCAGGGAAATCCTGGTGGATTACCTCGACACCACCAGTTACAAGAACGACGTCCTCATAGCGAAGCTCGTGACGGCAGAGGTCAACCCACCTCTCTTCTGCACTGCCATAGACAACCTCATCAGGAACGGACTCAAATACAACGATTCCGCCCTGAAGATGGTCACAATCTCCATGCTGGACGAGGACCACATCGCGGTCACCGACAACGGCAGAGGAATGACCCAAGAAGAATTCCTGGAGAATTCGAGGCCCTACAGCCGCAGCCAGAACCAGAGGGAGAAGGGCACAGGTCTGGGTCTCAACATTTGTGTGGCAATACTGAAGGAGCACGGTTTCACCGTCTCCTCCTCCAAGCGTCCCGAAGGTGGGACCGTCATAAGGATAGGTCTGAAATGATTCGTAGCATACTCCTGGTGGACGACGAAACACTTTTCCACCTGGTTTTCGAGGATGCCTGTTCCCTTCTCGACATATCTCTGGGACTCCAGTCCATAGACTCCTCCAACAAGGCCGAGTCCCTTTTCGCCGCTTGGTCTCAGAATCCGAGCGGGAAGCCCGAGTGCGTCTTCGTTGACCTGAACCTCGTTGGTTCCACAGTCGATGGTATAGAGTTGGTGAGGCGTATAAACCAGACCTACGGCAACGGCGTGGTGATAGGCATCATCTCCTCGTCCTTCGACCAGGCCGAGATGGAAAAGGCGAAATCGGTCGGAGCTCAGTTCTGGATCGTGAAATCTGATGAGATCGAGCCCCGTCTCGAAGCTTTCAAAGCCAAGTACGACCAGTTCAAGAACCGCACAGCTTCCTTCGAGGTCTTCAAGTGATAAGGAATATCACCCTTCCTGACGAGACCTGGGCCGAACTCATAATTCTGGCCCAGGTGGACAATGTGTTTGTGGAGGGCAATATCCTCAAGATTTTGGACCCCGGAGACAGCAAATCCCACAGTTCCTATGTGGAAAGGGCCATAGCCCACGACAAGAGCAAACGCGAGAGACGCCTGGAGGTCACCAAGCAGATCCAGGCTTCCACCAAGCAGATCCAGACCAAGAACGAGGAGCTCCTGAAGGCTCAGGTTCTCATAGAGCAGAATGCCAAGTCCCTGAGGCTCGCCCTAGAACAGGCCGAGGCCGCGAGGTCCGACACCGAGCGCGCCCTCCAAGAGAGCAAAGAGGCCACCCTTAGGGCCGAAAGTTCCAAGAAGGAGGCGGAACAACAGCTCGACTACATCCACAAGAGGAAACAATTCGAGCTCATGGGGGACATCGTCAGGATGGCTATGCTTGTCGTGGTCGGGGTGGGACTGATAACGACGATCATGTACTCCGTGGCGGTCTTCGGCGGCAACGGCGACCCTACTAACACCACTCTTCTCGCCAACACCTGGTCGAACATGTTCGGGATACTCCTCACGAACAGCTTTTCCATCATAGGAACCATCATGGGGGTCAAGTACGCCACGGAGGGTGGTAACAAGGCCGGGTGATTTGTTACAACACCCCCCAGGATTTGGAATGGAAACCTCGAACGAAGCCCACGTCGCCTTCGCGAACCAGTACTGTCGCAGATTCCTCGTGGAACTCGCCGACTTCTCTTTCAGGTTCCCGGAGTCGGACCTCCCCATCTCCGACATCCATCCCGCCTACCTGAAGGTCATCGAGTCCAACGGTTGGCTCACGAAACGTGAGCCCAAGAGACTCACCGCCAAAGGTTGGAAGACCGCCACATCTTTCCTGACCCGTTGAAGTCCTTATCCTCCTGGAAATCCGGGAGACTTTCATTATGTCCAGTGGTTCCGTCCCGTTCGCTCTGTCCCAGAACCCGTCTCCGAACCCCATAAGCGGACAAGAATCTCTGACGGACAAGTCGGGCCTCGTCCGACGCATAATGTCGGCCTTCAGGTCGGTTCTCCCTTCCAACTATGTCTCACAGACCAACGGACCCTGGTACACGCTCCAATTCCAGGCCATGGCTGAACAGTTGGCAGACATACAGATCTCCGCCACGGAGGTCTACAAGGACAACACCTTCGACTTCACCAGGACCGATTTCCTCTGGCAGACGCTCGGGTCGTTGGTATTTCCGGATTCTGACATTCCGAACATAGACGGGGACATAAGGTACAGAGAATTCCTTAGGACTATGGTTCTCGCCCTCCTCGAAGGCTCCAAGAAGTCCAGCATGGTGTCCGGCGTCGAAGCTTTGGACCCCGGACTCGTGGTTTCGATATTCGAGAAGTATCTAGATTCCCCCCCGAGGAATCCCGGCGGACTGTACTCCATTGATGACCAGTTCTCGGTGGACATCATGGTCGAGGGCTTCTCCGGCGACCCATTCGTGCTTCGAAGGAACGCCGAAATAGTCCTTGAGGCTCTGAAGCCCGCCCACGTCATTTACAGCTATTACTATCTCTTCAGGGATTCTCTTCAACCCCCGTCCGACGTCGGTGGTCTCTCCCTCGAACTGGGCTCGTATCACTACGACGACCCTCGGAGGTGGTGTCTCGGGGTCAGGGAGATCTCCGGACTGGGTTCCACTCTCCTGAACAGAACGTTCTTCTCGGACCCCAACGTCTCCTTCGGCGGTGAAAATCTCAACTCCGACCGGGTCCTCACTATCACCTCCGGCCCGAACGCCGGCCGTTACAAGGTTTCCTCGATCCGGGCGTTGCTTTCAGGGGCGGATCCCACCCCCCGCCCTTACACCCTCTCTTCGGGAGGTGGTGGTACTCTTGTCGCTGTCTCTGAAGACTCCGTGAGCGACCCCTCCAGGAACTGGGGTACTTTGGCGGTTGATACCAAGGTCACCATCACCTCCGGCCCGAATCTCGGCACCTACCGAGTCGAGACCGTTCTCGGCCAATCAGGTGGTCCTATAGGGACGGTCGGGATCAGTGGGGGGAACGTCAGATTGAGCAGAAGCACACTTGAGCTGGACAGGAGGATGCCGACCGTGGCTTCCAGCCAGCCTTACTCCGTGACCGTGGACAGACTCGGGGCACAGGTCATCAGACCCGTCTCTGGAGAGGACTGCAGCTCCCAGTTCTTGATATAAACCCGAGCTCTCGCGTTCAGGTGAGTCGCCCCAACCGGAGCCTGTAAAAGCCAGGGATGGGAAGGTCCAAAGATTCTGCCGACCGGATAAGATCCGAGGTCCCGATAATAAGGGTCCTCTATGACTACGGCTATGAGGTCAGTCCCGACGGCGGAGACAGGGAACAGCAGTTCTCCTGTGATCTTCACGGAGATGGGTCGGATTCCACGCCTTCCGCCCGTGTGTACCCCGAGTCCGCTTCCTTCCACTGTTTCGCTTGTGGAAGATCCAGAGACGCCATCACCCTCGTGCGCGAGAAAGAGGGTCTGGATTTCTGGCCTGCCATCAAGAAGATAGAAGCAGAGTATGGGCTCCCCCCTCTTCCCTGGTCTGGGGACGAAGAACCAGGTGGGGTCTCCCGACGCAAGAGTTTGTCGGATGAACTCAGGGAGTCCAAATCCGATTCCACCAAGGAGTCGGCCGAGACCAAGTTCAAGAGGATCAGATCTCTGATTTCAAACGCCTACTTGGAGCGCCAGGTCCCTGCCTCGGTTTGCGCCGACCTTTGGTCCCTGTACGACAAGGCTAAGCACTACCAGAGTCAGGATTCCCACCAGACCCAGGTCCTTCTGGGTATGTTGGATTCCGCCTTAGAAGTCACTTTCGAATCTCTGAACCAGGATTGAAACTTGGACTTTCTCGAACAATTCAAAGAGCTGAACAGACCGAACGTTTCGAAGAAGCCCTGGATGGACGGGGTTGACCTCCGTCTGGCCACCAGGTCCGACCTCGACACCATAGCCGAGGAATGCATCAAATCCGGGCGTTTTGGTCTCGACCTTGAAACCACGGGCCTCGACACCAGAACTTACACCATGGACGACGGCTCGAAGACGACCTATGACAAGATCGTCGGGTTCTGTCTGGCTCCTTCCATCACCAAGGGCTGGTACATACCGGTCAGGCACAAGGAGGGGGGTTCCGATCACAACGTTCCCGTTCGACTCGTGAAGGAGATGATCGAGAAGATACAAGCCGGCAAGGCCAAAGCCGTCTTCCACAACGCCAAGTTCGACCAGAAGTTCCTGAACTTCGACCCCGTTGGGAGGATAGGGGACTGGGAGGCCCAAGACAGCTGGGACGACACCATCATCCTCACCTATCTCAGGGATTCCAGGCAGAAGCGCAAAGGCCTCAAATTCCTCGCCGAGAGCGAGCTCGGCCGGGAGATGATAGAGCTGGAGGAGCTCTTCTCCCCTGAGGTTATCAAATCCAAGAAGTTCGACTTCTCCACCTTGGACCCTGCCTGGCCCCCGGTGGTCTGGTACGCTGCTCCTGACGCGATCAACACCCTGGCTCTCTACTACAAGCTCTGTGACTCCGTCATCCAGCGCGACGAGTTCGGATTCAGTCAGGCCACCGTCTACAAGCTTGAAAAGGCCTGCCTCACCGCTACCATGTGGATGGAGGACTGCCAGATCTACATCGACCGGAAAAAGCTTGAGTCGCTCATCAAGCTCGGGCATCAAGAGTGGTGGGATTGCATCTCCGAGGTCTACAACGACGCGGGTTCGATCCTCGGGCGTGACATCAGGACCGAGTGGTTTAGGGTCATGCAGAAGACCTTCAATCCTGAGGTTGTTGACCCCGTCTACACCGAGGTCAGGAACGAGATCATGTCCTCGACCCAGGAGCCGAACCGCCCAGCCATCAACAAGAGTGTCCCCAAGGTAGGCCAACCCAAGGAGAGGGAGTCGGTGGACTTCCCCCATTCCTACGACGTCACCAACCCTCCCGAACTCGGTCTGATGATGCGGGAGATGGGGATTGAGGGTCTGGTTGCCACCGAGAAGACTGGTCAGGTCAAAACCGATCAGGACACCCTCGACCAGGTGATCGAGGAGGCCGGCGACAAATACCCCTTCATGAAGAAGATCAAGAGGCTTCGGGAGGTCGCCAAGGGCTTGACCTCCTATCTCTTCGCGATCTACTGGGATTCCGCCCCGGATAGGTCTCCCGAAGGCAGAGTCATGGCCTCCTTCGACGGCTTCAAAGTCGATACCGGGAGATTCGCCACCGCGACCCCGAAGGAGAAGGACAGGCACAAGTTCAGCGGACAGTGCAGGTGGATGGTTCACGGCACCCCCGCCTCCTATGACAAGTCCAAGCCCGCCTGTGTCAGGCGCATCAGGGAGGTCGTGGCGGCCAGGGAGGGGTGGACCGTTGTGGCCATGGACTACTCCGGCGTCGAGCTCCGGATCGTCTCAAACATCTCGGGGGAGAAGAAGTGGCTGGACGAGTTCTTCCACTGCTCGGACTGCGACAAGTTCTTCCCCAAGGACCAGCGTCCTCCCCCCTTCTGCCCGGATTGTGGCTCCGACAAAATCGGTGACATCCACTCCCTCACCGCCATATCCATCTTCGGTGAGGAAATCAGGGCTGACCCAAAGGAATTCAAGCTCAAGCGCAACCAGTCCAAAGGCGTGAACTTCGGGATGTGCTACGGCGGCGGACCCTCGGCTGTCCAAAGGGCCGTTGGAACGGATTGGGACGAAAGCTGCCGGATAAAGAACAAATTCGATTCCACCTACAAGACCCTCCAGGCTTGGTGGAAGCGCCAACACACAATGGCGAAGAAGCAGAAGTTCGTCGTCACCGCTTTTGGTAGGAAGTACCCGGTCCCCGACATCGACCACGAGTTCGGCAGCTTCAGGTCCAAGGCCGAGCGCAACAGCGTCAACGGCCCGGTCCAGGGAACCAGCGCCGATATTATGAAGCTCGCCATGGTCCTCATCTACAAGGAGATGAGAAAGCGCGGGTGGCTGGACCTCGTCAGGATGGAAATCACCATCCACGACGAGTTGGTCTTCGAGATCCACAACAGCGTGATAGGGGAGGCCGTTGATGTCATAGAGAAGATCATGGTTGAGGATACCGTGAAGAACCTCGACTGGACCGTTCACCTCAAGGTTGACATCGAGTTCGGCAGGGACTGGACCGTCCCCTACAACCTCTCGGAGATGACCTACAACAAGGGGGGTGGTAAGTGGGACAAGAATCTCGCTTCCATCTTCCCCAGGAGGTACAACACATACCTGGAGAACGGAGGGGAACAGGTCTCGGACGAGCCAGGTCCCTCAGGTAGCTCCGGTCCCGAGGGTGGGGGCTCCCCCCACCCCGGGGTGACCAACACTTCCAGGCCGGAACCTCTGAAGGTCCCCAAGCAGCAGGGTGACGACAAATCCTTCAGTTTCTCCATCCCAGATTCCGGTCTGAGCTCCGAGAACGCCGAGAAACTTTGCAAAGTCATGAAGTCCTGTTATGGGCTTGGGGTTGACAAGGTCTTTATAAAGTTCGAAGACGGCTCCCCCATGTTCGAGGAGCCCATCATCACTTCCTTCGCGAAGTTCCTCACTCTCGCGGAATACGAAGGTGTGCCATATGCGTAGCCGAATGAAGCCCATCACCAGCCCCGAAGGCACGAGTTTGGGGTGTGCAAACGGGCAAGTGTGGCCGCCTGTCCAGGTTCTGGTTCACGGCAGGGACCTCGAAGTCATAAGACCTTATGTCGGAGAAGTGGCCTACCACAAACTGAAGACTTGGGAGAAGGTCTGCGGACTGACTTCCATGGAACTTGGGAAGTGTGGGAGTTGCCCCCATCTTGTGAAAGACGGTGTGCCTGTCACCAAGGTCGGCACCGGTGTGAGACTCCCTTCTGGCAGACCACACAAAGGCCAGATAGTCAAGCGTTGGTCTCCCCCCATCGAAGAGTGAACCCGAGTATCCTTCCGGACGTCCCGAAGGATACGTGGTCCCCCTTCCCTCCTGTAAACAACCCCATGACCAAGATTGGGATAGTCTCAAAGCTGGATCACTGCAAGGCCCACAAAGCGGCTCTGGAGAGTCTAGGCTTCGAAGTGATCCTACTCGGTCCCAGCCCCACCTCCTTCCCGGACTCACTGAGAGTCGTCGTGGTTAGGATCCTATCCATCTCTCATGGTGGGGATAAGTGTGCCAGGATCTGGGGCAGGGAACCAGGCAGAGTCCTCATCTACGAGAATGGACTCACCGGCCTCCTGAGGAGCATGGAAATGGTTGGACTCCTGAAAAAGGATGCAAGAGAGGCTGAGATGTGCCATATCCCCAACCCCGTTCCTTTCAGCGATTCCGGTATCGAGATCTCTCAACCGAAGAACATGTCGGTGAGCAAATTCTCCGCCTACTACTTGAAGGTCCTGGGTCACTTCCAGGGAATTCCTGAAGAAGTCGTGTCGAGGGCCAGGTCTATCACCGACGTAGAGGACTTTCGGAAGTTCTCTCCCCTCCTTCCGGAGTTCTGCGAACTGACTCGTCCCTATTTCAGGTACTCTGGAGACCCCACTTCCGCTTTCATCTTCTTCTATATGCTTTCCAGTCCTGGCTTCTCCCCCCAGGTCCGGGACGTCCTTAGTTACTACCATATTATGTCTGGGAAAGAGTCTAACTCTGGGTTTGTGAAAGTCGCAGCTTGGTATATGGGGTTCCCGGCTCCCACCGCCGTGAAAACCACCCCCGCTCCTTCAAGCCCCATCTCTCCGGCACACACTGAGTCCTGTCAGGTCTCCCCCAGTACCGAGGTTCCGACTCTAAACATCCCGGACCCCCAGGCACAATCTCCGGAGGTCGCCGAGAAGGAACCCACTCCAACGTTGAGTCCTTTTGAAATTGACGTCAGGAGGGTTCTGGACTCCAACACGGACTCTGTGCTTGGACTCATGCTTGAGGTGGAGAACCTCCGGAAATCCGTGGAATCCCTGACGGGTACACTGAGAGTCCTCTTGGATTCGAAGCCCGACCACTCCATGGTTCAGACCCCGGTTTTGTTCCCAGACCTGGCTGACATGAAGAGGAAACTGGCTGAGGCTGGGTTCAGAGGTCAACTGGTTTTCAGCATCGAATAAAACAAGGAGGTTTCCGACTATGCCCGACGATACCGGATTCGAAGTTGCCCCGGCCAGATACATTAAGGACGGTCGGGAGGTCTGTGATTTGATGCGGGACAGTTGTGCAGAATTTGGGGAAATGAACGGAGTGGAAGGTGACATTCTGTTCGCTGCGGCTTGTCTCACTCACATGATCAAGTACAATCACAGGGTCAAGGACCCTGTGACGGACACGGACAAAGCTCGTTGGTGGCGGGAGATGTACCTTCACGTTCTGAACACTGAGAACCCGGATCCCCGCCACAACAGACCAGACTTCGTTCCATACTCCCGCGTCATCACTGACAGCGTTCCTCTTCCCGGTTTTGAGGCCTTCTTCAACATCGCCAAGAAGGATTGAGGGGATTCCCACCCTCCCCTTCCCGATGTGGGAAGACCCGGATAGCCCCAGAATGTTCAAAGTCCCGATCTCAATGCGTCTGGCCGCGCTCTCCTCTTACCTTTCCAAGTGGGACAGCATCAACGAGAAGGCTCATCGCGTCTCGAATTCTCACGGCGTGTCCAGACTCCTTCAGTTGCCCGGTCTCGCTTCGGGCCTGTTGTGGGTCATGTCAGGGGAACGAAACACGTTGTCCCATTTGCTCAGCGAGGGATGGACCAGGGCCGGATGGTCGAAGATCCTCTCAAAGTGGCTGGACGACCAGGTCATCTCGGCGGACCCCGCTCTGACTCTGCCTCTGGTCCTCACGGAGAATGAACGGGTGACTTCCACGATCTATCGTGGGATCGGGATCTGCATCTGTCGCAGCACCTTGCGGAACTCCGTTGTTGACGTGCTCGTTTCCCCCTCCGATGAGAGCCTGAACTGGGTCTCTTCCCTGATGGAGAAGAAGGGCGGTGGAATCATCCGGTTGCTGCCTCCCGAGATTCAGAATCAGGACTCCTCCGACCGCTACAACGTGACCTCCACGAGAGAGGAGGGGGGATTGAGTTGGGACCTGGAACACCATCCCTGGCCCGAAGACCGGGAGGTTTGGATCGAAGGACCCTGGTCCCCCACTCGGGGGGAGTTGGCTCTCGCTCTTTTCCCCCGCCCCAGTAGGGGTGGGGAGCTGGAAGGGCGTTCCATCCTGCTGTTAGGGCCTCCTGGGGTCGGCAAAACCGAGACCGCGGTGAGAGCTTGTCTCCACGCCCACAACAAAAGCTCCAGGGTTCTGGTCGTTCACGGTTCTGTCTTCGCTCGCGGTCAAGGGGGTATGACCGGTCGAGACGCGGTGAGCCTCGTTCGAGCTTTCAAAGCTTGCGCGCTCATCGTGGACGACATGCCCCCCAGTGCCACGGTCGCGCTCCTGGAAGAATTCGAAGCGCTTCACCGGGAAAAGGTCGCGGTCGCCGTCACCCTCATGACGGACGGTTCTCTTCCCCGTCTCCCCGGACTCCGTCCAGGTCGTATCGACGAGATATTCGAGTTCCGTGCCCCAGACTCCGGAGGTCGCTTTGCGCTCCTCAGAGCGATCGGTGGGGAAAATCCGCACTGGGAAGCCATCTCCAAGGATGAACGTTCCGAAGGTATGACCCCAGCTTACCTGCGTGAGATCGCATACCGAGTCATGTCCGGAACCGACCCCGGAAAGACACTGTCCTCTCTCGCCTCCCAGCGGAAAATCGCGACTTGAATCTTTGACCTCTGTGCTATGGGTGGACCGTCCCCTCCTCGGTTGTAAAACCGTCCTCCCACTCCTCAAGGTCCCAAAAGGTTATGATCCACATCCATCGCGTTCAGAAGCGACCACCGTTGTTCACCTCGAAGAAGCCCTCCCGCGAGACCGGGAAGAGGTGGCCAAGGTCTGGTACGGTTTCTATTACACCTACTACGAACGCGACGAGAAGGACAGAGCCTACATCAAGAGGCAGAAGGGTTGGCTCGAAAAGCACCTCCCCCCTGAGTTCCGCGAGGGATTCCACCTCCTTCACAAAGAGGGCGGTTTCCTGGGGGAGGACATTTGGGTGGCTGACGGCGTCTTGACTCACGTCATCCACGTCGCTTGTGATAAGTGTTCGAATTTTTCTCTCCTTTGGCGTGGTAACCGCGTCTGGTGCCTCACCTGCGCGAGTTATGAATCTTAGGCTCTTCCTGAGGGAGGTTTCTGAGTTTGTACCCCACCAACTATCGACACGAAGACGACACCACTTGCCCCGTCTGCGGGGAGGAAACCATGACCATAGGGTTCTCCCTCGGTCACCGGTGTTCCTCGGAACCAGGGCCAGAAGTCCAACTGTCTCGTGTCCCAGAGCTCAAGACCCGCTCCTCCCCGGTCAAATTCTTTTCCCCGGGTCTTGGGACCATCCCAGATCCGAGACCAGTTTTCGAGACCCCGAAACCACGGCTCCGCAAGACCGAAAGTAGGGCTTCGGTGACTCACTTGTGGTCCGGTAAACACGTGAGGACGGCCCCGAGTTGGAAGAGGATTCCACTGGAGGTCCCACCCTGGGAACTTGCTGAGTGCGGCACTCTTGGCTCTGGGATGTCTCTCGATATCGATAAGGTCAATTGCAAGAGTTGCAAGAGGACCGCGGTCTGGAAGAATTCCAAAAGTTGCCTGAGCCCCCAACCGAGACGGCAAAAACTTTGAAGGGTAAAAGCACTATCAGGAGAACAGTGGTGTACGTGGACGACTTCATCAGGGTGTCTTCCGAGTCCGAGATCTCCCTCCTTCTCGATTCCCACTTCGAGTCCCGTCTCGAATTGGCCAAGTCCTCCCCGTTGGGGATCAATCTGGACATGGATAGAATCAAGGGGGTGCACTCCAGGGAGCGCAGGGCGGCCGAGAACGTCCTTTCCTTCCCTCCTGTTGAGCGGCTCATGAGGGCTCTCTTGGACTGGATCGACACCTACACCCGTTATCTTGGGGAGGGTGATGACCAGGGGTTTGCTTCCAATTCCATCCCCGTCATGAAGTCCTCCCTGACCCTCTTGGTCATGGGCCGGTACGACCAGGCTTTCAGGACTGTTTCTTCCCTCAGTCAGGATATTGCCAAGTATGGGCCAACCCCTGACCCGCTCGATTTCTCGGCTTCATACTGGGTGGATTTGTCCGAGAAGATTCGACCGTGAGGTCTAACGAGTAGAATTCGGTTATGAAACTCGGACCCCGGCTCTCGATTCAAGATTGGACCGTTCTTCCCAGTTTGGGGACCCAACGCATGATCGCCATTTGGTGCGGCGGGTTCACTTATCTGGCTAGGAAGTCCCAGGGTCACAAGGCCCAGACCTTCGACGCCTGGGTCATACCTGATTCCGGGTGTCAGACCGAGATCCTGGCCGAGACCGTTGACCCGGAAAAGCTCTGCGAGTTGGTCAGGGCGCACAATTCCAAGAGGTGACCTTTGGCTTCAGAGAGGTACAAAGTCATTATGGCGGTGCTGGCGGACCCAGCCAACTTCGCTATCGCTCAACGCGAGGTCATCAAGCGTCGTCCCAGCTTTTTGACTCCCCCAGTCCCGAAGCCGGACGGGGGGTACATGTTTGTCAGGACCACCGAGTGGCCTCCTGCCAACGATTCGGAACCGGACCCGGTCTCAGAAATTTTCGAGACTCCTGAAGGCTGGGTGATATTTTCCGGCGGACACGAGTCCAAACCTTTCCCCTCTCTGAGGGAAGCCACCACCGAGGCCAAGAGTGCCCTCTCCAAGAGAGGCTTTGTGATACTGGAAGAGGTTCCCTGGGACGACAGGTGAACACCAGTTGATGGTGGGTGTATCGAACTCTGAGCACATCCGGGTCCAAGCTTGGCTCTAACTTCGATTTCCCCGCGGGATTCTCTTCATGACTTGTGAAATCTGTGGAGGTTCCGGGTTCACGGAGAATCCTCCGGAACCTCCCCATCCCCCCACCCTGAACAGATGCTCCTGCATGCTGAAGCGGGACATCATCAGGAATCTGGAGAACGGTCTCAGGGGACTCTCCTCCGTCCCTTCTTCCAGGTCCTCCAACCTGAGGGGCCTGGAGAAGAAGGACCTTCTCATCACTTCTGGTCAGGAATTCCTCAGCCATCTTAAGCACGTCGTCGCCAACATGCCCACCACTTGGGCTTTCAAAGTCGCTTCAGACGCGGAGTTGGTCACGGCCTGGCTGGGGAGCATAGGTCTTCAGGGCAAAGACATCCTCGACCCTGACGCCTACATGGTCAGCACGCAGTACGTCACCATCCCAGACCTCGTCGTTCCGCCGGACCTCCTCATCATAAGGATGGGAGTCAAAGTCGCCAGGAACCAGGCCGCCTCTGAGGTGTTGGCTGAAGCTGTGAACACCAGGTTCCATGAGCACCGACCCACTTGGATCTGGGAAGAACCGAGTTATCCCTTGAACCCCGGTCACATGTTCTGGTCTGACAAACTCGGTTGGACCCTGAGTCAGCACTTCGAGAGAGTGTCCGGTCTCAGGATCCCCGACCCCATCACCGGGACCAAACCCAGCAGCGTCAAGATCTTACAGCCTTCGTCCGGGAACTCTTCTAAGAAGTCTCTCAGGGGTGGGAAATGAAAGTTCTGGTTCGTTCCACCTTCAAGTGTCTACCATCAGACGACCACACCCTGTTCCTGAGGAACTTTCAATCCCTCAGGGAGTCCGGGGTCATCTTCGACATTCCCGAGGATGAAGCCATCTGGAACTTCGTCAGGGACTTCGTGCTGCAACACCAGCACGTCCCAGACGTTTCCTCGGTCAAGTCATACTTCGACCGGAATTCCCAGGTCACGGTCATGGACCGCCTGGACGTCGTCTCAGCTGAGAAGCCGAAAGTCCAGGGCGACTTCATCCAGGTCCTCGACGCCTACGTCGAGGACAGAAAGACCAGGAAGCTCTCTGACATCATCAGGGATACCGCCAGGGTCCTGGAAACCGGCTTGGCCATCAAAGAGGGCAAAGGCAGGGACAAATCCGAGAGGATCATTAAAGGCCCTGTCCAAGCCACCAGATACTTCATGGAGAGGAGCCACGAGATCCTGACCCCGAACAACGGCAGCAGTCTGTACGGTGACGTGACTGCCGACGGAGAGTCTTTCACCTCCGAGTATGAGATGGTGAAGAACGACCCCCTCGCCGGGATAGGACAGCTCACCGGAATCAAGCAGATGGACGAGGCCATCAAGGGGGCCAAAAGGGGCGAGTTGTGGACCCACGCTGCTTTCACCGGCGGTATGAAGTCCACCTTTGCCTTCAACTGGCTCTACAACCAGGCAGTCTACTACAGGCACTCCTCCGTCCTCATCTCTCTTGAGATGCCCTATCCCCAGGTCAGGAGAATCATCTATTCCATCCACTCCTGCCACCCCAAGTTCGACGAGCCGAGGAAGAAGCTCGGGATCGGGAGGTCGCTCGACTATGAGAAGATCCGGGATGGCGAACTCTCCCCGGAGGCTGAAAGGTTCCTCTTGGAACACGTGGTTCCGGATTTCAACAATCCTGAGAACCGCTACGGAAGGATACACATCGAGGTGACGGACCCTGACAAGTCCGATTACACCGTGAACGACATGAATTCCAGGCTCCAATTCCTCTACCAAAAGGATCCGGCGATCAGGATGGCAGTGGCCGACCACGCCGGGCTCTTCCAGTCCAGGACCAAATACAGCAGCACGACTGACCGCCTCAACGAGGTTCTCAGAGACCTGAAAAGACTCTCCATGTCTTTCAACAGGGGCATGGGCTTGGCCATGGTCGCTCTCTTCCAGATCTCCCGAGAGGGCTACAAGTCCGCGGAGAAGTCCGGAGGAAAGTACAACCTGACCCACCTCTCCTATGCCAACGAGGCCGAAAGGTCCTCCGACGTCGTGACGGCCGCCTGGGTGGACGACGAGCTCAGGGATTCTAACCTCCTGAAGTTTCAGTGTCTCAAGACCCGTGACCACAAGCCCTTCCAGGATTTCTTCAGCGGCGTCATCTGGCCCTGCAGGCGGGTCTACACCTCCACCGAGATTCTCAACCCCGGCTCGGGCGGCAACAAGGACGTGGAGCTCGACCTCTGACCCCCCCGTTTCCCGAGGCTGAAACCATGCCAGTTTATATATTCCTTTGTGGCACCTGTGGGCTCCAATTCGAGAAGCTCTACAGGCGTGTCTCGGACAACAAGGAGGAAGCCTGCACTGCTTGTGGCGAGGTCGCCCACAAGCAGGTCACCAGTGCCTCCTTCGCTTTCTCCCATCCGCCCTCCCAGACCCGGGGAGCCCTTCCGTCCAACACCGGCACCAGCGATGACTTCAACTACGAGAAGACCATCGGCAGGGACGCCTCCCAGAAATGGGAAAAGATCAACGAGAATCAGTCCAGGAAGAACAAACTCGTTGATGAGAACAGGAAATCCGGAATCGGGATCACCAAGCAGCACCTGGTGAAGACCAACGACGAGTCCGGATACAGGGTCATGTCCGAAGGCGAGAGGAAGGTCATCAACGAACGCCGTGAGATCGCCAGGGTCGTCAACGACTCCAACCTCGCCAACAACAAGCAAGCTGCTGCCCTTGCCGAATCTGGCACTCCGAGGTCTCCTTACACTGGAAAACCTCAGATCGATGGGAAGAAATGAACGACGCCCACCGCGTGCTCCTATACCCCCGCAGTTATTAACCCCAGGTGTGCACGGACTCCCAGCCCCTGGGGCACCCCAAATCCTTCCTTGGTAGGTTAGCGCACCGGGGGGAAGGAACCTTTCTCCGTAGTTGAAGTGCAAGTCGTCCCTGGGGGCATCACGACCACTCGTGTGGTTCGGGCAAGAAACGCCAGGGGTTGAGACCTCCAGATGTGGTGCGAGTTGAGGCCAACTCCCACGTTGGCTCTTCTATAGGAATCGGTGGTTGCCACCGGCCCCTTGATTGGGCTGCGTTCCTATACTCCGAGCTTGCACCGGCTCCCCCGCGGGCCACACTGAGAGGCTTCCATGGCTTTCCCCGGTTCCATGTACGCTCCCCCCGGAGTCTACACCCGCACCCTCTCTGAGGACCCGATCCAGGGCCTCGCCGCCTCCGTGAGGATCCCCCTCATCATCGGCACCGGCTCTGAGATCCTCGTCCAGGATTCTCTCGAAGTCGTGAGGGGTTCCTCCTCCACCGTTGACCAGAGGGTGGTTCAGGAGGACGAGACCGGTCGAGCCGTGGTCAGCATCAGCACCGCTGGTGCCGTGACCCGAGGCAGCTTCAACGGTGTCTACAACCGCGTCCAGGTCAGGCACTTCCCTATCGTCACCGGCAACGGCACCGGCACCACCGCCACCACCGCCTCCTCGGTGAATGTGACCGTGAACGGGTCCCCGGTCGTGGTTCTCGCCATAGACGGGGCGAAGGGCATCCTCACCCTTTCTGTTTCCCCCCTCGCGACCGACGAGGTCAGGGTCACCTACTTCTTCAACCGGACCGACACCCTCACCACCGACAACGTCTCGGACCAGGTTTCGACCTCGCAGCCGGCCGTCTACGGTGGTGTTGGCCAGAACTACGAGATCACCGAGGGTTTCAACGACGTCCTCGAAATCCTCGTCGACTCCGTCGATTCCGTCTCCGTCAGCATCTCCGCCTCTCCGAGTGGCGGTTGGACCGCCGCGCAAGTTGCGGCCTTCGTGAACTCCTCAGCGACCGGCACCAGCCTCGTCGCCTCCTCGGCCGTCAACAACCTCGGCCAGACCGTTCTCTACCTGACCGCCGACAGGGACATCAAAGTCGGCAACGGTTCCGCCAACTCGACCCTCGGTTTCTCCTCCGGGAGTGACACCGCCAGGAACAGGACCTTCTACACCTTCCAGCGCCCCATCGTGGACGGTTCCAACGGTGGTGTGACCACCACCAGCCCCAGCGACGTCACCGTCCTCGTGGACGGTGTTCAGGTCATTCCGACCTCGGTTGACGGCCACAGCGGCGCGGTGGTCCTCCCCTTCGCCCCCGAGATCGGTGCTGTCGTCACCATCAGGTACTACTTCAATTCCTGGCAGGACACCTTCGATTACCTGGCGAACCGCGGGATCACCAACGTCACCCTGTGTGGCATAACCCCGGACCGCAACGACTACGTCGAAGGCGCCGACTTCGTCCTCAAGGACGACAAGATCCTCTGGGGCACCGCCTTCACCATCGAACCCGGTGTCCGCACCTCCGGCGGAACCTCCTTCGATGGCACCCAGGTCAGCGCCACCTTGGTGGACGCCAGGCAGTACCTGGCCGAGTGCAGCTCGCAGGTCAACACCTCCGTCAACCCCCCGGTCGACGACCGCAAGGTGTTCCAGCTCCCTCTGCAGCCCACCACCGGGAACGGCCGCGACACCCCCCTCTCCTCCTCGACCTTCGAGGCCATCTCGAACGGCAGGGTTGACCTCCCCACCAACAGACCCGACCTCGTCTGGGCCTACTGGGGGTACTCAGTCAGCGACGCCATCGAACGCGGCAGGGTTGAAGTCACCAAGGTCGAGTCTTCGACCAGCACCTTCACTCTGGCCGCCCCCGTCCCGGTCGGTGCGACGGTCTATGCCACCTTCTACTACAACACCCTGGTGGACCAGGCGTACTCCTTCGAGTGCGTCACTGCCGGCCCATCCGGTGTTGGCACCTACACCGTGAAGAACGAAGCGGGTGAGACCCTCCTCACCCCCAAATTCCTCGGCAAGGGCGCGGCTCTCTCCACCGTCACCGTCGAGTTCCCCAGCGGTTCCGAGAGGACCCCCGACGTGAGGTTCGAGGTCCCTTTCGAGGCCTCGCTCTTCGAGGGCGCCGTCGAGGAGAACGTCACCGTCACCTTCGCCTCCCAGGATGCGACCCTCGCCAAGTACTCGGTTCCGAGCAGCGGTCCCTACTACGCCGTTTCCGGTTCTTCCGACTCCCTGGCGCTCGCGGTGGATGGTTCCAGCTTCTCGGTGGACCTCTCTGACCCCACCGGCAACGGCACCGGGTTCCTGGCTCTCATCACCGGTTCTGAGGTCCAGTACGCTGCCTCCAACGGCTACACCGAGTACGAAGGGGTGGACGTCTCCAACAACACCATCGACCTCCAAATCGATGGTGTTCTGGTCCAGGCCCAGGCCAACACCGGTGACAGAACCGGCATCGACCCCACCGATCTCCAGGACGTCGGTCGTTTCTCCAGAGCCATCAACAGCGCCGCCTTCGGTGACTACGCCGACATCTCCGGCAACACCCTCGTCTTCACCGGCGTTCCCTCCTCCTCCGTCCTCCCCCTCGACGTCGAAGCTTCGAACGTCGAGGACTACTACGTCGGTTGGGAAATCAGAATCGTTTCCGGTGCTCAGGCTGGTCAGGAGGGCACCATCGCCTCCTACGACTCCGGAACCCTCACCGCGACCCTGGACGCCGCCATCGGTGGCGCCCCCGCTGCCGGTGACGACTACGTCATTTACAACCCCTCCACCCTCCCGGTGATGAAGGGTTCCACCAGGTTCCTGGCTCCCGTGGTCATAGCCGCCACCGAGTTCGACCAGATCAGATTCCGGGTCGTCGGCAGCAGCGTCACCACCGCCACCCTCACCGCGACCCTCACCCCCTCCGCCCCTTCCTACACCGCGACCGCCCTGGCTGCCGAAATCGCCACCAGGATGAACGCGGCGATAGCTCTGGATCCCGGCGTCTCCGCCTGTCCCCCCAAGGTGTTGGTCACGACCGACTCCAACGGTCGGATGAATTTCAAGCTCGTCCCGGATGGCACCGACCTCTCCGGTGCGTACCTCGAATTCATATCCAACGCCACCCCCGGCAGGGACTTCTGCACCCTCTCCGGTGTTGATGCCGGCTCCGCTGGTGGGAACCAGGCCAAACTCCAGAACCAGCCCATCGCCAGCACTTTCGAGTTCATCGGTCCCACCACCGGTCAGAAGGTCTACGACCGCCTCATCGTCACCAACCGTCTGGTCCCTGGCAACTCGACCGACGGTCAGGACGTCCTGAACCAGTGCCAGCTCAAGATCCTCGGCGGCACTGGCTCCACCCTCGCCGGTCTCACCCCCAACGAGGAAGGTGCCGCCGGCATCAAAGCCACCATCCTTCCCCCGACTTTGTTCGGTGAGGTTGGCATATCCGGTGGTCAGGACTCCGAGGGCAACCCGGTCATCACCTTCTATGCGGCTGGTGGCTCCGTCCCCCAGAACAACGTCTTCAGATTCACCTTCCAGGACGTTCCCGTCACCGTCGAGTTCACCGACGCCTCCGGCGCCCCCATAGCGTCCGGTGGTTCCGCGGTCGTCCCCCTCTCCGACCCGAGCCTGACCTTCAGCGACCCGGTCATCACCCAGATCGCCGCTGCGATGGCTTCCGCCGGTCTCGGTGCCAGCGCCAACGCCGTCATAGCGGCCGGTCTCATCCGTCAGGAAGGGGCTGGAATCAGGTTCCGAGGGTCGAGCTCCGCCCCCACCGCCTCAATCTTGATCGGCAACGGCTCCGCGAACGCCAAGCTCGGGTTCTCCAACGGTGCTTCCGCCTACCGCACTGACCTTTCGGTCGAGTGTCTGGTGAGCGGTCTCATGTCCAGCCCCGCCTTCACCTCCGACGCGCTCGCCAAGACCGTCAGGGACGAAGCCAACGCCAAGTACCTGTTCATCCAGAGCAGGGGTGGCTCCGGCGCTGGCACCTCTTCCAGCGTCGCCTTTGAGGGTGGAACCGCCCTCAGGCCCGGGGTCGGGCTCGGCGTCATGGTCGGGGACGGCAACGTCGGTGAAGACGCCGTGGAAGGCTTCTACGTCACCTCCTCGGATTCCGTGAACGGCTCCGGCACCGCCAACAATTCCGTCCTGAACACCGGCGTCGGTCAGGACGGTCTGGTCGGCCAGACCTACCGCGACCTCGTGACCGGTCTGACCTTCACCATCCTCCCCAGGGCTGGTGGGGTCTCCTACCCGATCGGTGGCACCTCGACCTTGACCTTCTCGGTCCGGGCGAACGTCATCTCCGACAGCAACCTCCCCGTCAACACCATCCCCGGTGCGGAAGTCATCGTCTCCAACACCAGCGGTGTGGTGGTGGGTGATACCGCCGTCGTGGAGACCTACGAGAAGGGTGGCAACCAGCCCAGCGTCGGGGACGTCTACTACGTCTCCTACAGCTACAGGAAGCGGGACTACTCGACCGCCCTCTACACCAAGCTGAGCAGCATCATCTCCGCCTACGGTGAGAACGCCCCCGAGAACCCCGTCACCCTGGCGAGCTACCTCACCATCCTGAACGGGGCGGTGATAGTGGCGGTGAAGCAGGTCCAGAAGGACACCGACACCGATGCCGACGGGGTTCCCGACACCGCCAGCACCGATGCCTTCGTCAACGCGGTGAATGACGTCGAGGGCTTCCTGCCCGGTGGGTTCCTCCCGGATACCCTCACCCCCTTGAAGGGCGACAGCCTGTCGTTCTTCCAGTTCCTGGCCCAGCACTGCGACATCCAGTCGAGCATCAGGTACCGCGCCGAGCGCACCGCCATCTGCGGGTTCTCGGCCGGCACCCAGCCTCGTGACGCCGGGAATACGGCTCAGGCCGTGAAGCGTTCCAGGATGAGGCTCCTGTATCCCGACATCGTCTCCCTCAGCCTTTCGAGAGCGGACGGGACCAACGACACCTATCTGGTGGACGGTACCTACCTCGCCGCCGCCTGGGCGGGGAACCGGGCTGCACCCACGATCGACGTCGCCACTCCTTGGACCCGTGGGAGGATCTTCGGGTTCGACGAGTTGGCCCGCAGCCTGGACGCCGTTCAGCAGAACCAGGTGGCCGTGAAGGGCGTGACCGTCTTCGCTCAGCGTCAGTCGATAATCGAGTGCCGCCATGGCCTCACCACCGATATGACGAACCTCCTGACGAAGACCCCGACCGTCACCACCATCGCCGACGAAGTCCAGCGCCAGGCCCGCACCACCCTCGACAGGTTCATCGGGGAGAAGTTCCTCAACGGCATCACCAGCCAGATCGAGGGGCAGCTCTCCAACACCCTGAAGGGGCTCGTGAAGGCCCAGATCATCGCTGCTTTCACCGGGGTCAAGGCCCAGGTCTCTCCCGATGACCCGACCGTGGCGGAGGTTGAGGCCTACTATCAGCCCGTTTTCCCTTTGCTGTACATCGTGGTGACCTTCAACCTGCGCAGCAGCCTGTAAATCCCTCAAGAAGCCCCCCTTCCCCTCGCCACACGCGGGGAAGGGGGGCTTCCAACCGGAGTAATAAGAATCTATGCCACGCGTCTTTTCCGCCTCTGACCGTTCCATCCTCATCAGGTTGGCATCTTCCCTCCCCAAGGGTTCCCCGGAGAGGAGGACGATTCTTTCGGGTCTGTCCGAACCCGTGAGTGGGGGTTCCATCTCCAAGAAGTCCTCTTACACCATAGTGGACTCCGACGGCGATGACTTCAGCCCCGAGTCGGCCAAAAAGCGGGCGAAGCGCACCATCAGCGGGGCCAAGAAGCTCCTGAAGAGCGCCGAGTCCTATCTCAAAGCCATGAAGTCTGGGAAGCTTCCGGGTTCCGACATGTACTTCACGGACTTCACCGTCCCCGTCGAGGAAGGCTACAACAGGGCCGGAGCCAGGGACCTCGGATACGACAACGAGGAGGGCACCCACGCGGACTCGGACGGATACAACTACAGCGATGAAGAGGTCGAGAAAAGGGTCGCCACCACCGTCCGCGAACTGAACAGGATCAAGAACCTGGCCGAGTCCTTCCTCAAGGGCCTCGAATCTGGGGACCTCAAGAAGGGGGACAAGTTCATAGACCTCACCCCACCCCTGGAAGACGGGTTCGACAGCGCTGCCCCTCGGGAAGTCTCAGTCGTCGGCTGAAGCCGGAGGGGGAGTATCCCATCCCCCCATCCCTTCCCGTATTCCCGGCCGTTAGACACTCTATAATTGCCGATGAGGGTACAATGCCATGTTGTACCCTCATCGGAGCATAAGAGTATGCCTCAAGACTTCGGCAGCGGTGTAAGTCGCACTCTATCCGCTTCGGACAGACAGTTCTCACAGGTCGTTTGGCAGTTCGACAAGCCGCCCCTGGACAGTGAACTCAATCTCATGGGTCAGATCGACTC
>VFQT010001403.1_pt1 | contig 29225 bp, 25 predicted proteins | sample 3512381 | NCBI WGS metagenome assembly VFQT01 (sample SAMN10412376, study PRJNA504923) | tailings metagenome | isolation source: Relicate 2 Philex TSF3 active mining site | place: Philippines: Tuba, Benguet | collected 2017-08-29
GTCGAGTTTGGAGACGCGGATGCGGCCGGCCGGGAGCGGCATGCCCATGTTCTGTTCTTTTGCGTTTTTGAAGCCGAGGTAGACGTCGACTTTTTTGTTGCTCTGCACGCCGTAGTTGCGGTCGGTGGCGGGGCTGCCGTAGGGGCGGACGCCGGCGGCGCCGTAATACACCAGGGTTTTTTCGCAGGGCACGGCGCGGGCCGTGGGGAAGAGTTCGAGCTGCTGGGTCGAGTTGTCGGGGATGGTGGTGGGGCGGCCGAGGGTGTAGAGGTGGTATTCGAAGAAGGATTTTTCCTCGAAGCCCTTGTCGCGCGCTTCCATCGCCATCGCGCGCTGCGCAGCGGGCGCGGCGTAGACGCGGCCCTGCGGCTGCGGGCGGTGGACGTCGCCGGCGACGAGTTTCAGTTTGGCATCGGTGTAACCGGCGCCGGACTTGTTGACGATGCTGACCCAGGCGCCGACGTCGAGTTTGCAGCTGTTGGCGTCGCTGCCGTCGGTGTAGGTCAGGTTGTAGTCCGCCCACCAGGTGATGCCGTTGGTCTGGTAGGACACGCGGGTGCTGTGGGTTCCGGCGCGGCCCGCGTTGATGTCCCACACCAGCGTCGGCCTTGTGATCAGGCCGCCGGGGAGTTCGGGCAGGCGCACGCCGGCATTGTGCGGCAGGGTCTGGATGCCGCCGTCGTCGCGCTTCAGCACCAGGCCGCCGGCGGTGGACAGCAGGATGCCGGAGAAGGTTTCGGTGCCGCTGCCGCGCACCTGGTCGACGCTGATGCGGCGGTCGATGTATTTTTCCAGCAGCTTTTGCGTGTTGACCAGGTCGAACTGGAAGTTCTGTTCGATGACGCGGGTGCCGGCGCCGTCGGTCAGCGATTCGAAACGCACGGTGGTGGGGTCGATCAGCGCGGCGACGTCGGTGAAGCGCACGGCGTTGCGGCCGCGGACCAGTGCCATGTCGCGCTGCTGGCGGATCACGGCGTAGCCGGGCACGCCGGGGGCGCTGGCGCTGCCGCGATAGAGTTCGGGCGGCAGCGCGCCGGGGCGGGCGGTGCTGTAGATGGTCAGGGCTGTGCCGCTGTCGCCATCGGCAGCCGGTGCGGGGGCGGGGAACAGGGCGGCGAGGGTGGCGGTTGCGGCGATGGAGCGGGCGAGCGGGGTCATTGTTATTCCTCGATGTTGTGGTTGCCCCTCACCCCGGCCCTCTCCCCGCGAGTGCGCGGGGAGAGGGGGAAATGGCGGCCGGGATCGGGTCTCAGTGCTGTAAACGCGTCGGCAGCGGTATCGGGGTTAAGGCCGGATCATGCGATGATCCACATCAGTCAACGGCCGAGGCAAGGGCAAAATCCGCATCCGCCAGGCATCCATCCTGCAATCCACTACGGGAAACAGCAGCACGCCATGAACACGATTTGCATATTCTGCGGTTCCAATACCGGCAAGGGCGAGACCTATGCCGACGCCACGCGCGCGATGGTGCGCGCCATCGCCGCTGCCGGCATCGGCATCGTCTACGGTGGCGGCAACATCGGGCTGATGGGGTTGGTGGCCGAGGCCGCGCTGGCCGCCGGTGCCCGCATCACCGGGGTTACGCCGCGGCGGCTGCTCGAGCGCGAGCTGGTGCATACCGGCCTCAGCGCGCTGCATGTGGTCGATTCGATGCACGCGCGCAAGGTGATGATGGCGGAGCTGTCGGATGCCTTCATCGCGCTGCCGGGCGGCATGGGGACGCTCGACGAGCTGTTCGAGATGGTGACGCTGGTGCAGCTCGGCGAGCAGCGCAAGCCCTGCGGCCTGCTCAACGTGGCCGGCTATTTCGACCGCCTGCGCGGCTTTCTCGACCATGCGGTCGAGGAGCGTTTCGTCAATCCCGCGCACCGCGACATGATCGTGATCGATGAGGACCCGGCGGGCATGATTGCGCGCCTGCGCGGCTGGACGCTGCCGCAAACCAGCAAATGGCTGGATCGAAAGGCCTGATCCGCGGGTGATGCTCTAATGGATGCATAAGAAATTTCAAGACCGGGCGCCGGACGATGCGCCTACAATGCGGCGTAAATCATTGAATCGATTGGCTATCAGATGACCGCACGCCCGCCGTTCAGCGATCACGGTGAAACCCGCAACACCACCTGCTACATGTGCGCCTGCCGTTGCGGCATCCGGGTGCACCTGAAGAACGGCGAGGTGCGCTACATCGAGGGCAACCCCGAGCATCCGCTGAACAAGGGCGTGATCTGCGCCAAGGGCGCCTCCGGCATCATGAAGCAGTATTCGCCGGCGCGGCTGACACAGCCGCTGCGGCGCAAGCCCGGCTCGGATCGCGGCGCCGGCGAGTTCGAGCCGGTCAGCTGGGACGAGGCCTTCTCCATGATGGAGGAGCGCCTGCGCAAAATCCGCGCCACCGACCCGAAACAATTCGCGCTGTTCACCGGCCGCGACCAGATGCAGGCGCTGACCGGCATGTTCGCGCGCCAGTTCGGCACGCCGAACTACGCCGCGCACGGCGGCTTCTGTTCGGTGAACATGGCCGCGGGCATGATCTACACCATCGGCGGCAGCTTCTGGGAATTCGGCGGCCCCGACCTCGACCGCGCCAAGCTGTTCGTGATGATCGGTACCGCGGAAGACCATCATTCGAATCCGCTGAAAATCGCGATCTCGAAATTCAAGCGCCGCGGCGGCCGTTTCATTTCGGTGAATCCGGTGCGCACCGGCTATTCGGCGATTGCCGACGAGTGGGTGCCGATCCGGCCCGGCACCGACGGCGCGCTGCTGCTGGCGCTGACCCATGAAATCATCAACACCGGGCTTTATGACCGCGGCTTTCTCGCGCGCTACAGCAATTCCGGCTATTTGATCAACGTCGATCCGAAAAGCCCGCTGCACGGCACCGCGATGCGCTCGGGCGGGGCGCCGCTCGGCGACAACCCGGAACACCGCCATGACCAGCTGTGGTGGGACCGCCACAGCGGCCGTGCCGTTCCCAACCATGCACCGGGCGCCGACCCCGCGCTGCTCGGCGAATACCGGCTCGACGACGGCACGCCGGTGAAGCCGGCGTTCCAGCTGCTGCTGGAACGGGTGAAGGAATACACGCCGGAGTGGGCCGAGGACATCACCGGCATTCCGGCAGAGCGCATCCGGCGGCTTGCGCACGAGATGGGCATCACCGCGCGCGACCAGCGCATCGAACTGCCGATCGCCTGGACCGATTCCTGGGGGCAGGAGCATGAGACCGTCACCGGCAATCCGGTGGCCTTCCATGCGATGCGCGGACTGGCGGCGCATTCCAACGGCTTTCACACCATCCGCACGCTGGCGATTCTGATGTCGCTGCTGGGCACCATCGACCGCCCTGGCGGCTTCCGCCACAAGGCACCGTTCCCGCGCGCGATCCCGCCGGCGGCCAAGCCGCCGAAGGGTCCTGAGGCGATCAAGCCCGACACACCGCTGGGCGGTCTCGCGCTGGGCTGGCCCGCGGGACCCGACGACCTGAGCCTCGATGCCGACGGCGGACCGCTGCGACTCGACAAGGCCTTCTCCTGGGAGTATCCGCTGGCCGTGCATGGCATGATGCACAACGCGATCACCAATGCCTGGCGCGGCGACCCGTACCGCATCGACACGCTGATGATCTTCATGGCCAACATGGCTTGGAACTCGACGATGAACACGGTCGAAGTGCGCAAGATGCTGAATGACCGCGACGGGCAAGGCGAATACAAGATCCCGTTCCTGATCGTCTGCGATGCCTTCCAGTCGGAGATGACCGCCTTTGCCGACCTCGTGCTGCCGGACACCACCTACCTTGAACGCCACGACGTGATGTCGATGCTCGACCGGCCGATTTCTGAATTCGACGGTCCGGTGGATTCGGTGCGCATCCCGGTGGTGCCGCCGAAGGGTGAATGCAAGCCGTTCCAGGAAGTGCTCATCGAGCTCGCGTCGCGGCTGAAGTTTCCGGCCTTCGTCAAGGCCGACGGTTCCCGCAAGTACCGCGATTACCCGGATTTCATCGTCAATTTCGAAAGCGAACCGGGATCGGGGATCGGCTTCCTCTCCGGCTGGCGCGGCCGCGGTGGCGAGAAGTCCATGGTCGGCGAGCCCAATCCGCGGCAGTGGGAGATGTACGAAAAGAACAACTGTGTGTACCACCACGTGCTGCCGCGGTCCTACCAGTACATGCGCAACTGGAACCAGGGCTACCACGAGTGGGCGCAGCGCACGCGGCTGCGCCGCTACACCGATCCGATCGTGATCCAGATCTATTCCGAAGTGCTGCAGAAATTCCGCATGGCCGCGCAGGGCAGGGGCGAATCGCCGCGGCGTCCGCCCGAGCACCTGCGCGAACGCATTGCGAACTACTGCGATCCGCTGCCGTTCTATTACGCGCCGCTGGAAGTGCAGGCCACCGACACCGTGCGTTATCCGCTGGCGGCGGTGACCCAGCGGCCGATGGCGATGTACCACTCCTGGGATTCGCAGAATGCCTGGTTGCGCCAGATACATACTCATAACTATTTGTTTATTAACGTAAAAACAGCATCAGCCCTGGGCGTGGCCGATGACGACTGGGTGTGGGTCGAGTCACCGCACGGACAGGTGCGCTGCATGTGCCGCCTGAGCGAAGCAGTGGAGCCTGGCACGGTGTGGACCTGGAATGCGATCGGCAAGGCGCAGGGCGCCTGGCATCTGTCACCGGATGCCAATGAGTCACAGCGCGGATTCCTGCTGAACCACGTGATCTCGGAAGAACTGCAGGGCGCGGACGGCCGGCGCATGTCCAACTCCGATCCGGTGACCGGGCAGGCCGGCTGGTATGACGTGCGCGTGCGCGTGCGCAAGGCGGGCGCCGATGAACCGGCGCAGACCGCGCCGCAGTTCGTGCCCTTGCCGCCGGCCCCGGGCACCAGCGGCGTGCGGCGGCTGTGGCAGGCTTTCGTTGCGGGCAGGGGGGAATTCAAATGACCCAGCTGGAAATCCGGGAGTGCTCGCGATGACCCAGCTCGCGTTGGTCATCGATCTGAACGTCTGCGTCGGCTGCCATGCCTGCGTGACCAGCTGCAAGGAGTGGAACACCTCCGGCGCGGCGGGCTTCATGTCCGACGACAATCCCTACGACCGCGATCCGACCGGCACGTTTTTCAACCGCGTGCAGACATTCGAGATCGGCGAGTTTCCGAGCACGCAGACCGTGCATTTCCCGAAATCCTGCCTGCATTGCGAGGATCCGCCCTGCGTGCCGGTATGCCCGACCGGCGCCAGCTACAAGCGGCCGGAGGACGGCATCGTGCTGGTCGATTACGACAAGTGCATCGGCTGCAAGTACTGCTCATGGGCCTGCCCGTACGGCGTGCGCGAGCTAGACGAGCACCAGAAGGTGATGAAGAAATGCACGCTGTGCGTGGACCGCATTTACGACGCCAAACTGCCGGAAGCCGAGCGCAAGCCGGCCTGCGTGCTGGCCTGTCCGACCAATGCGCGGCTTTATGGCGACATCCACGACGAGGAGTCGGTGGTGTCGAAGGCGATCCGCGAGGCCGCCGGTTACCAGCTGATGCCGGAGTGGGGCACGCATCCGGCCAACCATTACCTGCCGCGGCGCAAGACCGAGATGCGCATCCACGAGGATGAACTTGAACGCGCCGACAATCCGCTGAAGATCGACGGCCGCCTGCCCAAGCCGGGCCTCAAGGCACCGTCGCTCGACGACGTGACGTCGTGGTGAGGGGGCGGCGGGCATGAATCCGGCATTCTCCGTCGTGTTCCTGACCACGCTGCTCGGCGCCGGGCAGGGGCTGTTCCTCGCGCTGTTCGTGATCGAGGCGCGGGTCGCCACCGGCCTGCTCGCTGCGCCTTCGGCGGGGTTCTACCCGCTGGGCAGCGCGATTGCCGTGGGGCTGCTGGGGCTGGGCCTGCTGGCCTCGTTTTTCCACCTCGGGCATCCCGAACGTGCCTGGCGCGCCGCAGCGATGTGGCGCACCTCCTGGCTGTCGCGCGAAGTCATCGTGCTGCCGCTGTTCATGGCGGTCGTCGCGGCTTACGGCTATGCGCACTGGCTGGGTCTGCCCGTCACGCTGCTGATCGGCGTCGCCGGCGCCGCGGTGTGCCTCGCGCTGTTCCTGTGCACGGCGATGATCTACGCCTGCATCAAGTTCCTGCAGGAATGGGCCACGCCGCTGACGCTGGTGAATTTCACGCTGCTCGGCTGCGCCTCCGGCGTGATGCTGGCCGCGGCGCTGGCCGCAATGCGCGGCGAACCCAATTCGGGCGTCATCGCCGCCTGGGCGCTGGTGCTGACCGCGGCGGGCATGGTGTCGCGGGTGGCGTCGCTGTGGCGCAATGCACGCATCAAGCCGCTGTCCAGCCTGCAGACGGCCATCGGGGTCAAGCATCCGCGCATCGCGCAGAAAGCCCGGGGTTTCATGGGCGGCTCGTTCAATACCCGCGAGTTTTTCCACGGCCGCGCCCCCGGCACGCTGCGCGGGGTGAAGTGGCTGTTCCTGGCGATGGCCTTTGTGCTGCCGATGGTGCTGGCCGCGGCGGCCCTGGCCGGCGGTCCGCCCGCAATGCTGGTGGGGGCGGTGCTGCTGCAGTTCGCGGGCCTGGTGGCCGAGCGCTGGTTTTTCTTTGCCCAAGCCAACCATCCGCAAAACCTTTATTATCAGGCGGTCTCCTGAAACCATTGCCGCCGCAGGCTGTTCGACCCCGATGTCCTCCATCCAGTATTTCCGCAGCAGGGCCACTCGCGCTTTTCACTATGTATATGGCCTGACCCAGCGCGAAAAGCAGCACCTGATGGGGGAGATCCAGCGCAGCAGCGGCCTGCTGCCGATCTTGATGAAGCCGCGCAATGGCCAGGACTGGACGCCGCAGGACCGCGCAGCGCTGCGCGACCATTTCAGCCGCCTGTCGCGGATCAGCCCGTACCTGGTGCTGGTGGTGATGCCCGGCGGATTCTTCGTGTTGCCGGTGTTTGCCTGGTGGCTGGACCGGCGCCGCATCCGCGCCCGAGGCGGGGATGTGTCCCGTCATTGAAACATCCGACTGCGGTGCTGCTGCCTTCGGCTGAAGCGTGATGGTTGTCCTCTGGTACTTGCTGGTTCTGGCACCAATCGCAGCCCTTGCATGGTTCTGGTGGAGCTACCGGCGCAAACAGGCCGAACGCGAGCGCGAATCCGGCGAACGCTGGAGCCGGATGCTTTCCGGAACTGACGCTGCGGCGCCGTCGGAACAGCAACCGGCGACAGCCATCACATCCAGCACGGCAGCCAGTGCCGTTGCAAAGTCCCCCGTTGCAGCGCTCCAGTACCGCGGGCGGGATCGCCTGCTTGATCCTGCGGAAACCCTGCTGTTTTTCCTGCTGAGGACGGAGCTGCCGGAGTGCGAGGTGCTGGTCCGCGTCGGCCTCGACCGGCTGCTGCTGTTGCCCGAGGGGATACCAGCGACGGAGCGCGAACGACGCCTGGCGGCGCTGGCCCGGCATGTCGCCGATTTCGTGGTCTGCGACAAGTCGATGCGGCCGCTGGCCGCCATCGACCTCCTTGCCGCCGAGGCACCGCCGGTGCTGACCGCGGCCCCGGATTTCAGGGTGCAATGCCTCGCGCAGTCGGGCATCCGCCACCTGCAGTTCGCCCGCACCGCCCTGCCGAAACGGCAGGATTTGCGCGCGCAGGTACTGGGGCCCGCCTAAGCGTGTGCTTCAGTCATTGCCGGGTGTGCCTGAATGTGACTGTCCACAACGCGTTTCAGGGTATCGAACAGTGAAGGAGGGCTGGCGCGCACGCACACCTGCTCGCGCGACATGGTGTGCGACAGCAGCTTGACCAGTGCATAGACGGCGCGAATCTGCGGCGTCGGGGTCTGCGTCAGGTCGGCCAGTTCCAGCACCGAGCCGACCAGCGCGTCGATTTCAGGGTCACGCCCGGCTTCGACGTCCTGCAGCATTGAGGTTTTATGCTTGCCGACTTTTTCGGCGCCGGCAATGCGCTTGTCGAGTGGCACGCGGAATTCCACCCCGAGTTTGTGGCCCACGGCCTGGGCCTCAAGCATCATCGTTTCCGCCAGCGTGCGCGACAGCGGGAACTGGCAGAGGTCGACCAGCGTGGCGTGTGTCAGCGCGCTGATCGGGTTGAACGACAGGTTGCCCCAGAGCTTGAGCCAGATTTCGTTGCGGATGGCGTTGAGCACCGGCGCCTTGAAGCCGGCGGACACGAACAGTTCGGAGAGCCTGTTCACGCGCGGTGAGTCGCTGCCGTCGAGCTCGCCCAGCGGAAAGCGGTTGCCCTCGATGTGGCGGATCACGCCCGGCGCGGCGATGGTCGCGGCGGGGTAGACCACGCAGCCGACGATGCGCGCGGGATCGATGGTGGCGGCGATGCGCCCCTGCGGATCGGCGGTGCGCACCACCTGGCCTTCGTAGGGGCCACCATGGCGCTGGAAATACCACCACGGTATGCCGTTCTGCATCGGTATCAGCACGGTGTCGCCGTGGAACAGCGCGGGCAACTGGTCGACGATGGCCTCGACCTGGTGCGCCTTGACGCCGAGGATGACCAGGTCCTGCTGCCCTGCGCCGCGGATGTCGTCGGTGGCGTGCAGATTGCGCGCAATCTTGCGTGTGCCGTCTTCGAGGATCAGTTCAAGGCCGCGCTCGCGGATTGCGGCGAGATGCGCGCCGCGGGCGCATACGGTCACTTCATGGCCGGCTTCGGCAAACAGCACGGCCAGATAGCCGCCGATCGATCCTGCGCCCACGACACAAATCTTCATGACCTTCTCCCGGTTGACAGTGATTTTGCCTTGCAGCATCCCTTGGGATGACCAATATCTGGATGCGGCTATGCAGCATATAATCAAATAAATTCACTTGTGTCTATAGAAAATATAAACGTTTACAACAAAAATTTACTTATAAACCAATGAATAATGGCAATGTATGTACCATATCATGAAATTTAAGACGTGGCGGCTGATATTGCCTTGCCGCATATGTCTCCTCTAAATGACTGATTTAATGTTCATATTCAGCGCCAATGCTGCAAGGCATAATTCGCTGTCGATAACGAAAGCCGCTCTGAGGCGTTAAGCAGTCGGTGATTTCACCCTTCGGGAGACCGCAGCAGTGAAGAAATTTCCGGCCGCCGTGCTGGCCCTCCTTGCCGCCTTACCGCTGAGTGCGGCGGGCAAGAGCCCTGAACAGATTTTCCAGGAAGTTTCCCGCAGCATCGTCACCATCCAGGCCCGTGACCGCGAAGGCAACCTGGCGAACCTCGGCAGCGGCGTGGTCACCGCAACCGAATCGGTGGTGACCAACTGCCACGTGCTCGAAGGCGGGACGCAGTACTCGGTGCAGTCGGGCAATACGCTCCATGCCGGCACGCTGCGCCTGGCCGACGCCGACCGCGACCTCTGCGAACTGCAGGTGGGCGGGCTGCAGGCGCCGCGGGTACCGCTGTTTACCGGGCGCCTGCGCATCGGCCAGCGCGTGTATGCCGTCGGTGCGCCCGAAGGCCTGGAGCTGACGATCAGCGAAGGGCTGGTGTCCAGCATCCGCGAGATCGACGGTGCGCAGTACATCCAGACCTCGGCGCCGATTTCTTCGGGCTCCAGCGGCGGCGGCCTGTTCGACGCGGAAGGGCGGCTGGTCGGCATCACCGCTTTCGTGATTCCCGAGGGCCAGAACCTGAATTTCGCGCTGCCTGCCTCCTGGATCACCGACCTTGCCGCGCGCAGCGGTTCGAAACCGGTGCTGGCCAACCGCGATTCGGTCAACGAAAAATGGCAGGCGCGGGTCGGCGAACTGCGCGCGAAGAAAGACTGGGTGGGCATGCTGAAAATCGCCCAGCAATGGGTGCGCGTGTCGCCGGCCTCGGTGCCGGGGTGGGTGGCACTGGGCGAGGCCTACCGCATGGTGAACCGGCCGCGGCGCGCCGCCGTGGCCTACGACCAGGCGCTCAAGCTCGACGGTGATCACTACGAAGCCTGGTACGGTTCGGGAGTCACCAACCTGTCGCTGAACCAGTATGAACGTGCCGCCGAGGCAATGCGCGAAGCGCTGCGCCTGCGTGCCGAAGATGTGCCGGCGCTGATCCAGCTGGCCACGGCGTACCACAACCAGAACCAGCGCGCGCGGGTGCGCGAAGTGCTGGCGCGACTGGAGAAAAGCGATCCGACCGCAGCGCGCAATCTGGCGAAGAAATTCTCAACCAATTGATTTAATTGATTATTTCATAATGGGCGGGCGCGGCCGCCTGCAGATAATCATGCAGATAATGCTTGACGCTGCATCAGGCATTCCGTATAACGGCCACGCGTGTTTGGTTTCCAGGTACTTGAAAGTCAAGCTGTTCCGCGTATTGCAGGTTGTCGGTGTGCGTACTTTTGGGGCTGTGAGATTTAAATACGATTTCCGGTGAACACCGGTTTTATTCATCCTCAAAAGGAATATGCAACATGGCAACTGGTACTGTTAAGTGGTTCAATGACGCCAAGGGTTTCGGTTTCATCACTCCCGACGGCGGCGGCGAAGATCTGTTCGCGCACTTTTCCGGCATCGCGATGAGCGGTTTCAAGACCCTGAAGGAAGGCCAGAAAGTCTCCTTCGACATCACCGCCGGCAACAAGGGCAAACAGCAAGCCAGCAACATCCAGGCAATCTGATCGTTGCAGCTGCTGAAGAAACCGGGCGCAAGCCCGGTTTTTTTTCGTCTTCGCTACGGGGCCGCGCTGCATAATTCCGCCCTCCATGACAGCCATCGCTGAAATCCCCCGCTGGGACATTTTTTGCAGGGTCGTCGACAACTTCGGTGACGCCGGCGTGTGCTGGCGCATTGCGGGGCAACTCGCGCGCGAGCATGGCCTGGCGGTCCGCCTGTGGATTGACCGTCCCGAAACACTGGGTCGCCTGCTGCCGGGGCTGGACCCGCAGGCCCTGCGCCAGCACATCGACGGCGTCGACGTGTGCAACTGGCTGGCGGCGGAGCCGCATCCCGGTGATGCGGCGGTGGTGATCGAAGCCTTCGGCTGCGGCCTGCCTGAAGCCTATGTCGATGCGATGGCCGCAGCCGCGAGGCAGCCACAGTGGATCGTGCTGGAATACCTCAGTGCAGAGGGCTGGGTGGACAGCCATCACGGGCTGGCGTCGCCGCATCCGCGGCTGCCGTTGCAGCGCTGGTATTTTTTCCCGGGATTCACCGCCGCGACCGGCGGACTGCCGCGCGAGCGCGACCTGCTGGCACGCCGCGACGGCTTCGATGCCGCGGCCCGCGCCGCGTTCTGGCGCAGCCTGGGCTTCGAAGCGCCTGGCGCAGAAGCGCTGGTGTGTTCACTGTTTGCCTATGCGCATGCGCCGGTGGCGGACTGGCTCGCGGCGCTGGCCAGGGATGATGTGCCGACCGTGGTTGCGGTGCCGGAAGGCGTCACGATGCCGGCGATTCGCGCCTGGTTCGGAAACAGCGCGGGGGACGGGCCGGTCTGGCGCCGCGGCGCGCTGGAGCTGCGTGCGCTGCCGTTCCTGGCGCAGGCGCGCTATGACGAGCTGCTGTGGGCCTGCGACTTCAACCTGGTACGTGGCGAGGATTCCTTTGTGCGCGCGCAGTGGGCAGCCAGGCCGCTGGTGTGGCAACCCTATCTGCAGGAGGACGGCGCAGAGCAGCGCAAGCTGGAGGCCTTCATGCAGCGCTATCTGGCGGGCCTGCCGCCCGGGCCGGCTGCGGCGCTGAATGCGTTTGTGGCGGCCTGGAATGGCGGGGAAACCGCTGCCGCTGCTGCCTGGCCGGCGCTGCGGGCCTGTCGGTCGGAACTGGCTGCCCATGCCCGGCACTGGGCGGACCAGCTGGCCGGGATTGGCGAGCTGTCGGCCAAACTGGTGGAGTTCGCGCGCAACAAGGTAAAATAGCGGTTTTTGCACCCGCTCAATTTATTACGCTTAATCAAGGATGTAGCTTATGAAAATCGCACAGGAAATCCGCGCGGGCAACGTGATCATGGTCGGCAAGGATCCGATGGTCGTGCTCAAGGCCGAGTTCAGCAAATCCGGCCGCAATGCCTCGGTGGTCAAGATGAAGCTGAAGAACCTGCTGTCGAACGGCGGCACCGAGACCGTGTATCGCGCCGACGAGAAATTCGACGTCGTGCAACTCGAACGCAAGGAAGTGACGTATTCCTACTTTGCCGAGCCGTCGTATGTGTTCATGGATGCCGAGTTCAACCAGTACGAGGTGGACAAGGAGAACATGGGCGACGCGCTGAACTACCTCGAAGACGGCATGGAATGCGAAGTGACGCTCTACGAAGGGCGCCCGATCTCGGTGGAGATCCCGCAGACGCTGGTGCGCGAGATCATCTACACCGAACCCGCGGTGCGCGGCGACACCTCGGGCAAAGTCCTCAAGCCCGCGAAGCTGAGCACGGGCTTCGAGATCCCGGTGCCGTTGTTCTGCGCCACCGGCGACAAGATCGAGATCGACACCCGCACCGGCGAATACCGCAGCCGCACCAAGGGCTGATCCGGCCTGTTCCAGTGAAAACGCCGCAGCGACCCTGCGGCGTTTTTCATTGCGGCCTCATCCCCGCATCATTCCGGCACCAGCCACGCGCAGCGCGTGCCGCCGTCCCTGTACGGCGAGAGCACGCGCCACAGCCAGTCGAGCAGCGGCGGCGCCTCGCGGTCGAATCCGAACGGCGGATTGACGACGAGCAGGCCGCTGCCGCGGATGTGTTCGGTGAAGTGTTCCGGATGCACGCTCAGTTCCAGCTGCAGGGTTTTCGGCAGGCCGGCGGCCTGCACGCTGCGCGCGAAGGCCTCCATGGCCGAGGGCGCCATCAGCGGATACCACACCGCCACCATGCCCGTGGCGAAGCGCTGCTGCGCCTCGCGCACCGTGCGCAGCACGCGCGCGAATTCGTCGGCCTGGTCGAAGGCGGAATCGATGAAGGTCAGGCCGCGGCGCTCCTTTGGCGGCAGGAAGGCGCGCACCGCGGCGAAGCCGTCCTGGCTGATGACCGAGGTGTGGCGGAAGCCGTCCATTGCCGCCTTCAGGGCGGCGCAGTCGTCCTTGTTGAGTTCGCACAGCACCAGCCGGTCATCCGGCCGCATCAGGCGGCGCGCGATGCGCGGAGAACCGGGGTAATGGCGCAGGTGGCCGTCCGGATTTTCGGCGCGCACCGCGTCGAGATAGGGCTGCAGCGCCTCCGGGGCGTCGCTGCGCCCGAACACGAGGCCGATGCCCTTGCGCCACTCCTGCGTTTTTTCCGACCAGGGGTGCTGCAGATCATAGAGGCCGATGCCGGCGTGGGTGTCGAGCACCTGGAAAGGCTTGTCCTTGCGGCCGAGCGCAATCAGCAGCCGCGAGAGCAGGGCGTGCTTGAACACGTCGGAGACGTTGCCGGCGTGGAACTGGTGGCGGTAGGAGAGCATGGGCTGCGATTACATCACACCGGCGGCGCTTGCTGTGCAATCATCCGGTTTTTTGTTGCCGGGAGGGTGTGATGGGCCTGCAGAGACTGCATGTCGCCGCGCGGTACAGCGAGGCGGCCATATTCAACGGCGTGGTGTACCTGGCGGGCATGGTGCCCGAATGCGAGGCGAAGGACATCCGCAGCCAGACCGCCGACGTGCTCGCACAGATCGACCGCCGCCTCGCCGAGGCCGGCAGCCACAAGTGGCTGATCCTGCGCACGCAGATCTATATCGCCGACCTGAAGGATTTCGCCGGCATGAACGAAGTCTGGGATGCCTGGGTCATGCCCGGCACCGCGCCGCCACGGGCGACGGTGCAGGCCGCGCTGACCAATCCGGACTGGAAAGTGGAAATCGTTGTCACCGCGGCCCAGGCTGCTTCAGCCTGATCCGGTGCGCTTCAGCAAAACGCCACCTTCGCGGTGGCGTTTTTCATGATGGTGGAGGCGGCGGGAATCGAACCCGCGTCCGCAAGCCCTCCACAGTCAGGACTACATGCTTAGCCTGGTTATTTGGGATTCGCCTTGCACCCGCCAGCCGGCAGGCTGGTGTTCGGCTAGCCGCTTCGACGGATCCGCAGGGCCAAGCGGCCAGACCCTGCAGAGGGGCTGATGTGAATGACGCTGCACCCCTTGCGGGGCCTGACCCATCAGCAGGTCAGTGCAGCGTCTCGCCGGGGTTAGGCGGCGAGAGAATAACGCTCGTCGTTGGCGTGTATGAATTTCCAGCGGATTTACAAGGTGACTGGACCTTGGCATGCCCTGTGCTGCTTTGTGACCCACGTCGAAACCAAGTCGCCCCCGGTTTCTCTGTGCACTGCTTCAGATTGTGCCGCACGGGCCAAGTTCAAGGGCGCGTGCGGCCGGCGATTATCGCATGCCGGGCCCAAGCCGGTGAATTTTATAACTTATTGATTTTAATGAAATTTATTATTTCGTCCGGGGTCGAGACTATGGCGTCGGCCCCCCAGGTCCCGGGATCGCTGCCATTGAGGTAGCCGAAACGCACGGCTACGGTGGCCATGCCGGCGGCGCGTCCGGCCTGGATGTCGCGCTCGTCATCGCCGACATAGATGCAGGTGTCAGGCTGCAGCGAAAGCCGCTGTGCCGCAGCCAGCAGCGGGGCGGGATGCGGTTTCATGTGGCCGGTGGTGTCACCGCCGACGATGCAGGCCGCGCGCGAGCCGTAGCCGAGTTGCTGCAGAAGCGGCAGCGCGAAGCGTTCGGCCTTGTTGGTGACAATGCCCCAGCGCAAACCTCCGGCTTCAATGCGGTCGATGAGTTCGGCCATGCCCGGAAACAGTGTCGTGTCGCGGCACAGGTTGGCTTCGTAGATGCGCAGGAATTCGTCGCGCATCGCGGCGTAACCGGCGTGCTCGGGGCCGATGCCGAAGCCGACGCCAAGCAGGCCGCGCGCGCCGAGCGAGGTGACGCGGCGGGTTTCACTCAGGGCGACGGGCGGCAGGCCGCGCGCCGCGCGCATGGCGTTGACCGCGCGGCCGAGGTCCGGTGCGGTGTCGGCGAAGGTGCCGTCGAGGTCGAACAGGACGGCCCGGGTCATGTCGTCGCGGGCTTGCGGGTGGCAAGGATGTAGTTGACGTCGGTGTCGGCTTCCAGCGCGTAGACCCTGGTGAACGGGTTGTAGGTCATGCCGATGAGGTCGATGGTGTCGAGACCCGAGCTGCGGCAGTCGGCCGACAGTTCCGAGGGCTTGATGAAGCGCGCGTAGTCGTGCGTGCCTCGCGGCAGCAGGCCCAGCACGTATTCCGCGCCGATGATCGCGAACAGGTAGGACTTGGGATTGCGGTTCAGCGTGGCGAAGAAGGCGTGGCCGCCGGGTTTGAGCAGGGTTGCGCAGGCAGCGACAACCGCAGCGGGGTCGGGCACGTGTTCCAGCATCTCCATGCAGGTGATGACGTCGAAGCGGCCGGGGGCTTCGCGGGCAAGTTCTTCCACCGCGACCCGGCGGTAGTCGACCTGCAGCCCGGATTCGAGCAGGTGCAGTTGCGCGACCTTGAGCGGCTTGTCGGCGAGATCGATGCCGGTGACGTGCGCGCCGCAGCGGGCCATGGCTTCGGTGAGGATGCCGCCGCCGCAACCGACGTCGAGCACGGTCTTGCCGCGCAGCGGTGCGATGCGGTCGATGTAGGCCAGGCGCAGCGGGTTGATTTCATGCAGGGGGCGGAACTCGCTGTGCGGGTCCCACCAGCGGTGTGCCAGTTCGCTGAATTTTTCCAGTTCGGCAGGGTCGACGTTGGCGGTCATTGCGTTTGCATCCTGTGTTTCCAGTGCCGGGCCCGCGCGGCCAGCAGGGTTTCGTCAAGGCCGGTCAGTTTGCCATTGGCCAGCCGGCGTTCGCCGCCGACCCAGACATCGCTGACATGTTCGCGTCCGGCGGCATAGACCAGGTGCGAGACCGGGTCGTAGCAGGGCTGCAGTTCGGTCGACGACAGGTCCACTGCGGTCAGGTCGGCGAGTTTTCCCGGAACGATGGAGCCGATGCGGTCCTGCAGCCCCAGCGCGCGCGCGCCGCCCAGCGTGGCGGCTTCAAGGGCGCGGTGCGCGGGCATGGTCTGCGGGTTGCCGCTGGCGCCCTTGGCGAGCAGGGCGGCCAGGCGCATTTCGCTGAACAGGTCGAGGCGGTTGTTGCTGGCCGCGCCGTCAGTACCGAAGCCGATGTTGACGCCGGCCTGCAGCAGCCCTGCGACCGGGGCGATGCCGCTGCTGAGCTTGAGGTTCGACGAGGGGCAATGCGCGACCGAGCAGCCATGGCGTGCCAGCAGGTCGATTTCTGCGGCGTCGAGGTGCACGCCATGTACCGCGATCAGCCCCGGGCCGAGCAGCCCCAGCCGCTCCAGGCGCGCAACCGGGCGCATGCCGTGCGCGGCGAGGCATTCATCAACCTCATGCGCGGTTTCGTGCAGGTGGATGTGCACCGGCAGGTCCAGTTCGCCGGCATAAATGGCGATCTGTGCGAATGTCGCATCGGATACGGTGAACGGCGCATGCGGTGCAAGGCAGAACGACAGCAGCGGTTCTTCGCGCAGCGAATCACGCAGCGCGATGCCCTTGGTCAGATAATCCTGGGCATCGACGGCATAGGCCGAGCGGAATTCAACCGCGATGATGCCCAGCGCCGCGCGCATGCCGGCCTGCAGCGCGGCTCGTGCGGCGGCCTCGGGGAAGAAATACATGTCGTTGAAGCAGGTCGTGCCGCCGCGCAGCATTTCGGCGCAGGCGAGCAGCGTGCCGTCATGAACGAATTCATCCGAGACCATGCGCGATTCCGCAGGCCAGATGTGGTTCTGCAGCCAGTCCATCAGGGCAAGATCGTCGGCCATGCCGCGCATCAGGGTCATCGCGGCATGGGTATGGAGATTGACCAGCCCGGGGATCAGGGCGTGGTGGGGAAGCTCGACGCGCGCCGCCCCGGGGTATCGCGCCACGGCTTCCACAACGGGCAGGAGGGCTGCGATCCGATCACCATCAATGACGACTGCATGATGCTCGATGACGGTTGCGACGGGTTCGACCGGCAGTATCCAGCGCGGTTCGATGAGGGTGATGGCGGGCATGCAGTGATGTAAGCAGGTAAAACCGGTTGAAACGACAAGGCCGATTGTATTGCAAAAAAAAAGCCCTGCCGAAGCAGGGCTTTGTGATTCAGGTTGTGCTGCTTATTTCTTCGCGGCCGGCTTTTTGGAGGCGGGTTTCTTCGCGGCTGCCTTGGGCTTCAGATTCAGGGCACGGCCAACCACTTCCACGGTGACACGGCGGTTCGGCGCCAGACACTCGATGAGCTGTTTGCGCTTCATCTTGTTGTCGCAGAACTTGGTGACCGGGATCGGTTGTTTCGGGCCTTTGCCTTCCCAGAAGATCAGCTTCTGGTCGACGCCCTTCGAGACGATGTAGTCCTTCACCGTGATCGCGCGCTTCTCGGACAGCTTCATGTTGTACTTCATGCTGCCGATGCGGTCGGTGTGGCCGGTGACGATGACGGCGCCGATGGTGACAGGGCCGCGAGCCTTGTTGGCCTTGCCAAGAACACCGAGGAACTTGTCCAGATCCGCCTTGTTGGCTGCAGTCATTTCAGCCTTGTTGAATTCCATGCCTTGCAACTCGATTTTCTGAGTGATGTTGAGCATGGCAGGCTTTTTGGGCTTGGCTTTGGCGGCTGCCTTCTTGGCCGGAGCCGCCTTCTTGGCGGCAGCTTTGGCGGCCGGTTTTTTCACCAGATCGGGATCGCATTCGGCGATCGCCAGAGCCGGCGTCCATTGACTGTTGCGTACGCAGACGTTGGCGCCTGTGGCTTTAACCACGCCGCCTGCGGTATCCGTCAGGTACCCGTCCTTGGCCTGCGCGAAACCAAGCGCAGGAGCAAACGCCGCAGCAAAGATGGCGCTTGCGATGGTGATCCTAAGAGCTGAACGCATGTTTTTGATCCTCCTGTTTTGCGAAAAGAGTATAGGGACGTGCCGGATAGCCGGTAAATTAAAAAACTCCCCGAAGGCCACTAGATACCACATCCCCGATATCCGAGTAAACCTTGGATTCGATAATAACATGATTCCAAAAAAAAAAGCACACGGGATGTTGCTGAAAAACATCAGTCTGCACAACACCTTGACAGATTCATGTTTCACTTTGTGGAACATGCTGACAGGGGCTGATTTCCGGCGGTTTCCGCAGTATGCGCCAGTGCGGTACCGGGCGGCCGGACGTTGCGCCGTGCCCTGAGGCTGGCGCGGGGTTTGCGAGGGGTGCATCCAGTCTGTGCAGTGGTCCCGGATTCAACGTCTGGGGCTGCCCGAAATGAGAGGGCCGGCTCATGCTTGCAATGTCCGTGTGCAAGCCGTGAACGGTGTCGGTGACGACTGTTTCGGATAAGCGCGCATGCTAGAATTCCACGCCTTGCAACAATCGTGCGGAAGGCGGGCAGGCAGCCCGTCCGGAGGCGCATAAACCAACGGATTCCATGGATCAATTCGCCAAAGAAACGCTGCCCATCAGCCTCGAAGAGGAGATGCGGCGCTCCTACCTGGACTATGCGATGAGCGTGATTGTCGGGCGTGCCTTGCCCGACGTGCGCGACGGCCTGAAGCCGGTGCACCGCCGCATCCTTTTCGCCATGCATGAGTCGAACACCGTATGGAACCGGCCGTATGTGAAGTGCGCGCGGGTGGTCGGCGATGTGCTCGGAAAATACCATCCCCACGGCGACAGCGCGACCTACGAGGCGCTGGTGCGGATGGCGCAGGATTTTTCGATGCGCTACACCCTGATCGACGGCCAGGGCAATTTCGGGTCGGTCGACGGCGATTCGGCGGCGGCCTACCGCTACACCGAGTGCCGGATGGAGAAGATCACCTCCGACATGCTTGCCGACATCGACATGGAAACGGTCGATTTCGTCGACAACTACGACGGCAAGGAAAAGGAGCCGGTCACGCTGCCGACGCGGGTGCCGAACCTGCTGGTCAACGGCTCCTCGGGCATCGCGGTGGGCATGGCCACCAACATTCCGCCGCACAACCTCGGCGAGGTGGTCGAGGCCTGCCAGGCGCTGCTGAAAAATCCCGAGATATCCATCGACGAGCTGATTGCGATCGTGCCGGCCCCGGATTTCCCGACCGCCGGCATCATCTACGGCGTCTCCGGCGTGCGCGACGGCTACCGCACCGGCCGCGGCCGCGTGATCATGCGCGCGCGCACACATTTCGAAGAGGCGGAGAAGGGCGGACGCACGTCGATCGTCATCGACGAGCTGCCGTACCAGGTCAACAAGGCCAACCTGCTGATGAAAATCGGCGAGCTGGTGCGCGAGAAGAAGCTCGAGGGCATCTCCGACATCCGTGACGAGTCCGACAAATCGGGCATGCGCGCGGTGATCGAGCTCAAGCGCGGCGAGGTACCGGAGATCGTGCTCAACAATCTGTGGAAAGAGACGCAGATGCAGGAGAGCTTCGGCATGAACATGGTCGCGCTGGTCGACGGCCAGCCGCGCCTGCTCAACCTGAAGCAGTTCCTCGAGGCCTTCCTGCGCCACCGCCGCGAGGTGGTGACCCGCCGCACCGTGTTCGAACTGCGCAAGGCGCGCGAGCGCGGACACCTGCTCGAAGGCCTGGCCGTCGCGCTGTCCAACGTCGACGAGGTCATCGCGCTGATCAAGGCGGCGCCGACGCCGGCGGATGCCAAGCAGGAACTGATGGCGCGGTTCTGGCGCTCGAAACTGGTCGAGGACCTGCTGTCCCGCGCCGAGGGCAATGCCTATCGGCCGGAAGGCCTGTCGGCCGAATTCGGCCTGCAGAAAAAAGGCTACAGGCTGTCGGATGCGCAGGCCCAGCAGATCCTTGAACTGCGCCTGCAGCGCCTGACCGCGCTCGAGCAGGACAAGATCGTCAGCGAATACCGCGAAACGATGGACAAGATCACCGACCTGCTCGACATCCTCGACAAGCCGGCGCGGGTGACGAAGATCATCTCGACCGAACTGGCCGAGGTGAAAAAGCTCTATGGCGACGAGCGCCGCAGCGAGATCGTCACCCAGACCCAGGACCTGAGCACCGAGGACCTGATCCAGCCCGAGGACGTGGTGGTGACGCTGTCCCACGGTGGCTACATGAAATCGCAGCCGGTGGCCGACTACCGCGCGCAGAAGCGCGGCGGCCGCGGCAAGCAGGCGACGACGACCAAGGACGACGATTTCGTCGAGAAACTGTTCATCGCCAACACCCACGACTACATCCTGTGCTTCTCCAACCGCGGCCGGGTCTACTGGATCAAGGTCTACGAGGTGCCGCAGGGCAGCCGCGCCTCGCGCGGCAAGCCGATCGTCAACCTCGTGCCGCTGATGGAGCACGAGAAGATCACCGCGATCCTGCCGGTCAAGGAGTTCGATGACGAACATTTCGTGTTCATGGCGACCTCCACCGGCACGGTCAAGAAAACCGCGCTGTCGGCGTTTTCGCGCCCGATGGCGAAGGGCATCATCGCCGTCAACCTCGACGACGGCGATTACCTGATCGGCGTCGCGATCACCGATGGCAAGCAGGACATCATGCTGTTCTCCGACGCCGGCAAGGCAGTGCGCTTCAGCGAGACCGAAGTGCGCGCAATGGGGCGTGCCGCAGCGGGTGTGCGCGGCATGAAACTCCAGGGAAAACAAAGGGTTATATCCCTGCTTACTGCGGGCGACGAGGAGCAATCGGTGCTCACCGCGACCGAAAACGGCTACGGCAAGCGTACGCCGGTGGCGGAATACACACGCCACGGCCGCGGCACGCAGGGCATGATCGCGATCCAGGCCAGCGACCGCAACGGCATGCTGGTCGGCGCCCAGCTGGTGACCAAGGAGGACGAGATCATGCTGATCACCACCGGCGGCGTGCTGATCCGCACCCGGGTCAAGGAGGTGCGCGAGCAGGGTCGCTCGACCCAGGGCGTGCGCCTGATCAACCTCGACGAAGGTGAAAAGCTGGTGGGCATGGAAACCATCGTCGAGACCGACGAAGACGAAGAATAGGCCGCGGGCGGCAAGCGGCGGACAGCCGGCGGATCTCCGCGTGCTGACTGAGGCTCACCGCCGGCCATTTCAGATACGGAAACCCAGATGACACGCGTACTTAATTTCAGCGCCGGCCCGGCAGTGCTGCCGGAACCGGTTTTGCGGCAGGCTGCGGCGGAAATGCTCGACTGGCATGGCAGCGGCATGTCGGTGATGGAGATGAGCCATCGCGGCAAGGAATTCATCGACATCCACGCCCGCGCCGAAGCCGACCTGCGCGAGCTGATGGGCATCCCGAAGAACTACAAGGTGCTGTTCCTGCAGGGCGGCGCATCGGCGCAGTTCGCGGTGATCCCGATGAACCTGCTGCGCGGCAAGTCCGGTGCCGACTATGTCAACACCGGGCAGTGGTCGAAGAAGGCTATCGCCGACGCGAAGAAATACTGCAAGGTCAATGTGGCCGCGACTTCGGAAGCCGACAACTTCACCCGCGTGCCGAAGCAGTCCGAATGGAAGCTCGATCCGGACGCCGCCTACGTGCACGTGACCACCAACGAGACCATCGGCGGAGTCGAATTCCACTGGGTTCCGGACACCGGCAGCGTGCCGCTGGTTGCCGACATGTCTTCGCACATCCTGTCGCGGCCGATGGATGTGTCGCGTTATGGCCTGATCTATGCCGGCGCGCAGAAGAACATCGGGCCGGCGGGGCTGACCATCGTCATCGTGCGCGACGACCTGATCGGGCAGGCGCTGCCGGTGACGCCCACCGTGTTCGACTACAAGGTGCAGGCGGACAACGATTCGATGTCGAATACTCCGGCCACCTACGGCATCTACATGGCCGGGCTGGTGTTCGAGTGGCTGAAAAAGCAGGGCGGTGTCGCTGCGATGGAGAAGGTCAACCGCGCCAAGGCGGCGCTGCTCTACGACTATCTCGACCAGACCGAGTTTTACCACTCGCCGGTGGCGCGGGACGACCGCTCGCTGATGAACGTGCCCTTCACCCTGCGCAACGACGCGCTCGACAAGTCCTTCATCCAGGAGTCCGAGGCGGCGGGGCTGTTCCAGCTGAAGGGGCACCGTTCGGTGGGCGGAATGCGCGCCTCGATCTACAACGCGATGCCGGTCGAGGGCGTGCAGGCGCTGGTGCAGTTCATGAAGGAATTCGAGCGCAAACATGGCTGAGCCGCGGCGGATCCTGACCATCAATGCCATCGCTGCGGTGGGCCTGCACCGCTTCCCGAAAGAGCAATACGTCGTCGGCGCCGACACCGCCAATCCCGACGCCATCCTGGTGCGTTCGCAGGACATGCACAAGATGGACATTCCGGAGAGCGTCAAGGCCATCGGCCGCGCCGGCGCCGGCACCAACAACATTCCGGTCGACAGGATGAACCTGCGCGGCGCGCCGGTGTTCAACGCGCCGGGGGCCAATGCCAACGCGGTCAAGGAACTGGTGATCGCCGCGCTGCTGATCGGCGCGCGCAACCTGGTGCCTGCGGTGCGCTTTGTGGAAGGTCTCTCCGGCGACGACCATGCGCTGCACAAGCTGGTCGAGGACGGCAAGAAGCAATTCGCCGGCATTGAGCTGCCCGGGCGCACGCTGGGCGTGATCGGCCTCGGCAAGATCGGCAGCCTGGTGGCGGACGCCGCGATCAAGCTGGGCATGGATGTGCTTGGCTACGATCCGGAAATCACGGTTGATGCCGCATGGAGCCTGCCCTCGCAGGTGCGCAAGGCGCATTCGATCGAGGAGGTGATGAAGGCGGCGGATTTCATCACGCTGCATGTGCCGCTGGTCAACGCCACGCGCAACCTCGTCAATGCGCAGCGCCTGCAACTGCTGCACAAGGGCGCGGTGCTGCTCAACTTCTCGCGCGACGGCATCGTCGACAACGATGCGGTGATCGAGGCGCTGGCGTCAAAAAAGCTTAAATCCTATGTCTGCGATTTTCCGGCGCAGAAACTGGCCGGGCATCCGCAGGTGGTGGCATTGCCGCACCTCGGCGCTTCGACCCGCGAGGCCGAGGACAACTGCGCGGTGATGGTGGCGGACCAGGTCCGCGATTTCCTTGAGCACGGCAACATCCGCAACGCGGTCAACTTCGCCGATGCGGTGATGCCGCGCGAATCGGCATTCCGCGTCGCCATTGCCAACGCCAACGTGCCGAACATGGTGGGGCAGATTTCGACCGCGATGGCGCGGGCGGGGCTGAACATCCACAACATGCTCAACAAGTCGCGCGGCGACATGGCCTATACCCTGGTCGATGTCGACAGCGCGGCGCCGGACACCCTGATTGCGGAGCTGTCCGCCATCAGCGGCGTGCTCGCCGTAAGATACCTGCCTGCACATTGATTGAACCGGGACGGCCCTGACCATGGCTGCATCGCTGAAGGACATCCGCAGCAAGATTGACGCCCTCGACGCCAGGCTGGTGCAGCTGCTTTCGGCGCGGGCCCGGCTGGCCCAGCAGGCCTGGCAGGCGAAGGGCAATGCAGCGGCGTACAAACCCGAGCGCGAAGCGCAGGTGCTGCGCCGGGTGCGCGAACTGAACAAGGGACCACTCGGGGGCGCGGCGCTGACGCGGCTTTTTACCGAAATCATGTCGGCCTGCCGCGCGCTGGAGGACCAACTCGCGGTGGCCTACCTCGGGCCGGAAGGCACCTTCAGCCAGGAGGCGGTGGTCAAGCATTTCGGCGCTTCGACCGGCAGCCGCCCGCTGGCCAGCATTGATGAGGTGTTCCGGGCGGTCGAGACCGGTGCCGCCGGTTATGGCGTGGTGCCGGTGGAAAACTCAACCGAAGGCGCAGTCGGGCGCACGCTGGACCTGCTGCTGAATACCTCCGCGCGCATCTGCGGCGAGGTCAACCTGCCGGTGCGGCAATGCCTGATGAGCAACGCGCGCGCACGCAATGCGATCCGCACCGTGTATTCGCATTCCCAGAGCCTAGCGCAGTGCCAGCAGTGGCTGTCGCGCCACCTGCCGGAAGCGGAGCGTGTCCCGGTGATCAGCAATGCCGAGGCGGCGCGGCTGGCCAGCAGGGACAAGCGTGCGGCTGCAGTAGCCAGCAGCACCGCGGCGACGCTGTATGGCCTGAAGCTGCTGGCGCGCAACATCGAGGACGATCCGAGGAACACCACGCGTTTCGCGGTAATCGGCGCCGAGCAGGCTGCGCCCTCCGGCCGCGACAAGACCTCGCTGATCCTGTCCACGCGCAATGTGCCCGGCGCGATCCATGACCTGCTGACCCCGCTGGCCAGAAACGGCGTGAGCATGACCCGGCTGGAGTCGCGCCCGGCGCGCACCGGACGCTGGGAATACGTGTTCTACGTCGACATCGAGGGGCATCAGCACGAGCCGAAAGTGGCGAAGGCGCTGGCGGCTCTCGGTCGCAAGGCGGCATTCATCAAGGTGCTGGGTTCCTATCCCGTTGCGGGATGATGTTATAAGTATTTGTTTTTATTTATAAAATAAGCATGAGCGTTTGCGATCTCGCACCGGGCTACATTCGCGCCATTGCCCCGTACCAGCCGGGCAAGCCCACTTCCGAACTGGCGCGCGAACTCGGCCTCGAAGAGTCAGGCATCGTCAAGCTCGCGTCCAACGAAAATCCGCTCGGTGTCAGCCCGAAGGCGCTGCAGGCGATGCGCGCGCTGCTCGACGGGCTGGCGCGTTATCCCGACGGCAACGGATTCGAACTGAAGCAGGCGCTGTCGAGCCGCTTCGGGGTCGCGATGGACGGCATCGTGCTCGGCAACGGTTCCAATGACGTGCTGGAACTGGCCGCGCGCGCCTTCCTCGCGCCCGGGTTTTCGGCGGTGTACTCGCGGCATGCCTTCGCGGTGTATCCGCTGGCCGTGCAGGCGGTCGGCGCGAAGGGCATCGAAGTGCCCGCTAAGGATTACGGTCATGACCTTGATGCCATGTCCGCCGCGCTGAAGCCCGACACCCGCATCGTTTTCGTCGCCAACCCCAACAACCCGACCGGGAGTTTCGTGCCCGGCGCGGCGCTCGAGAAATTCATCGCCGCGCTGCCGCCCGCGGTGCTGGTGGTGCTGGATGAGGCTTACACAGAATACCTGCGGCCCGACTGCCGCTATGACAGCATCGGCTGGCTGAAGAAATATCCGAACCTGGTCATCACCCGCACCTTCTCCAAGGTCTACGGCCTCGCGGGCTTGCGCGTCGGCTATGCCCTGGCGGCGCCGGACGTCGCCGACCTGATGAACCGCGTGCGCCAGCCCTTCAACGTCAACAGCCTGTCGCTGGCCGCTGCCGCGGCGGCACTGGGCGACGAGGCTTTCATCCGGAAGAGTTACGAGCTGAACTGCCGCGGCATGGAGCAGATCGTCGCCGGTCTCGGCCGGCTCGGGCTGGCGCACATCCCCTCGTACGGCAATTTCGTGACCTTCGCGGTGCCGAATGCGGGCGAGGTATTCCAGAAGCTGCTGCGGCTGGGCGTGATCGTGCGGCCGATTGCCGCGTACGGCATGCCCGGACACCTGCGCGTGTCGATCGGACTTGAATCCGAGAATGCGCGCTTCCTCGACGCGCTGAAGCAGGCGCTGGCCTGAGCGCGCGAATGACTGCCAAACCGCGCATCAACAGGCTGGTGGTCATCGGCGTCGGGCTGATCGGCGGATCGTTCGCGCTGGCGCTGAAAAAGGCGCGCATGGTGAAGACGGTCGTGGGCGTCGGCCGCAGCCGGAAAAACCTCAACGATGCCCTGCGCCTCGGCGTGATCGACAGGGCGGAGACCGATGCCGCGAAAGCGGTGGCCGATGCCGACCTCGTGCTGGTCGGCGCGCCCGTGGGGCAGATGCCCGGCATTTTCGCGCGCATTGCACCTGTGCTGTCGCCGCACACCGTGGTCACCGATGCCGGCAGCACCAAGCAGGATGTGATCGCCGCAGCGCGCAAGCATCTCGGCGCGCATTTTCCGATGTTCGTGCCGGCGCATCCGATTGCCGGCACCGAGCACAGCGGCGCCGCCGCGGCCTTCCCGGAACTCTTTCGCGGCCGCAACCTGATCCTGCTGCCGCAGAAGGAAACGCGGGCAGCGGCGCTGCGGCTGGTGCGCGCGGCGTGGACGGCCTGCGGCGCGCGCATCGTGCGCCTGGAGGCGGCCGAACATGACGAGATCTTCGGCGCGGTCAGCCACCTGCCGCATATCATCGCGTTTGCCCTGGTGCACCAGCTGGCGCAGCGGCGCGATGCAAAACGGCTGCTCGGATTTTCAGGCGGCGGTTTGCGGGACACCGTGCGCATCGCCGGCAGTTCACCGGAAATGTGGCGTGATATCTGCATCGCCAACCGCACTGCGCTGGTATCGCTGCTCGACGGCAGCATCAGCGAGCTCGAGGCCGCGCGGGCGGCGCTGGCGGCCGGCGACGGCGAAGCGCTGGAAGCCATGTTCCGCGCGGCGCGGGCAGCGCGTGAACGCTGGCTGGTCAGAAAGACGAAATGAGCAGGGCGGCATGAGTGCCGGGCAGCCCGGGCATCTCGACCTGCAGCCGATTCGCGCTGTGCGCGGCACGGTGCGTCTGCCGGGATCGAAGAGCATCTCCAACCGCACGCTGCTGCTTGCCGCGCTGTCGCGAGGCAGCACCACACTGCGTGAAGTGCTCGATTCGGACGACACCCGGCACATGCTGACGGCCCTGCGCGCGCTGGGGGTGCGCTGCGACGAGGCGGGGCCGCGCGCGGTCACCGTGCACGGGGTGAACGGCGCATTCCCGGTCAAGCGGGCGGAGCTCTTCCTCGGCAACGCCGGCACCGCGGTGCGGCCGCTGACGGCGGTGCTGTCGCTGTGCGGCGGCGAATACCGTGTGGACGGCGTGGCGCGGATGCACGAGCGCCCGATCGGCGACCTGGTGGATGCGCTGCGCCAGCTGGGCGCCGATATCGACTATCTGGGCAATCCTGGTTTTCCGCCGCTGGCGATCCATCCGGGTGCGCTGAACGCAAGGGCGGAGGTGGGCATCCGCGGCAATGTGTCGAGCCAGTACCTGACGGGTTTGCTGATGGCGCTGCCGCTGCTCGGGCGGGAGACGGTGGTGCGGGTCGAGGGCGAACTGATCTCGAAACCCTATGTCGAGATCACGCTCAATGCGATGAGCCGTTTCGGCGTCAGCGTCGCGCGCGATGGCTGGTCTTCGTTCACGGTACCGGGCGGGGCGCACTATGCCAGTCCCGGAGAGCTGTATGTCGAAGGCGACGCGTCGTCGGCTTCGTATTTTCTTGCGGCCGGAGCAATCAGCGGCCTGAGCGGGGGCGGCCCCGTGCGGGTCGTGGGCGTCGGCCGGGACAGCACGCAGGGCGATGTGCGTTTCGCCGACGCGCTGGTGCAGATGGGTGCGGCCATCCGTTTCGGCGACAACTGGATCGAGGCCGGCGCCGGCGCCGAGGCGCGCCAGCGCGGCCGGCTGCGCGCGGTCGAACTCGACTGCAACCACATCCCCGATGCGGCGATGACCCTGGCCGTGGCAGCCCTGTTTGCGGAAGGCAGCACCACCCTGCGCAACATCGCGAGCTGGCGCGTCAAGGAAACGGATCGCATCGCCGCCATGGCCAAGGAGCTGGCCAAGCTCGGCGCAGGGGTCGAGGAGGGCGCCGATTACCTGAAAATCACGCCGCCGGCCAACTGGCGGGCGGCCAGCATCGATACCTACGACGACCATCGCATGGCCATGTGCTTCTCGCTGGCGGCGCTGGGCGGGGTGCCGGTGCGGATCAATGACCCGGGCTGCGTGGCCAAGACCTTTCCGGACTATTTCCAGGTGCTTGCCGGCGTGACGGAGCGCTAGGCATGGCGGCATCCGGCATCCCGGTCATCGCCATTGACGGACCTTCAGCCTCGGGTAAAGGCACCATCGCCGCGGCGGTCGCACAGCGCCTGGGTTTTCATTACCTGGATAGCGGGGCGCTCTACCGGATCGTCGGCTTGGTCGCCGGGGAGCGCGGCGCAAACCTCGACAATGACTTAGAAATATCAGATATTTCGTTGAATTTAAACATTAAATTTAATAGAAACGAAGTCCTGGTGGATGGCCGGGACTTGGCAGAGCAGATCCGCGGCGAAGTGGCTGGCGCAGCGGCTTCGCGGGTGGCGGCCTTGCCCGGAGTGCGGGCGGCGCTGATGGCCCTGCAACGGAGTTTCCGCCAGGCACCGGGGCTGGTGGCCGATGGCCGGGACATGGGCTCCGTCGTGTTCCCCGATGCCGTGCTGAAAATCTATCTTACGGCGACCCCTGAAGAACGGGCGCAAAGACGCTATAAGCAGTTGATCACAAAGGGGGTCGGTGCTAGTATGGCCGCCCTTTTGCAGGACATCCGCGACCGCGATCATCGCGACAGCAACCGCGCTGCGGCTCCCCTGTTGAAGTGCCCCGATGCCATTGAAATCGACACGACCGGGATGCCGGTCGAGGCGGTGGTGGCCGAGGTTATGCGGTTGTTTCAAAAGCGTTAAATGGCTCCACCCGGTGCCACGGAACACCAAATTCCGTGGTTTGTTCAACCCACTCCCGTTTCTGCAACGGGTGTGTTAACCTGCTGATTCCTATGATGAAACCTACCACTCAGGCTGCCGCCACCGAAAGTTTTGCCGCGCTCTTTGAAGAGAGCCTCACCCTCAAAGAGATGCGCATCGGCGAGGTCATTACCGCCGAAGTCGTCCGCGTCGATGACAACTTTGTTGTGGTCAATGCCGGCCTCAAGTCGGAAAGCTATGTTCCGGCTGAAGAATTCCGCAACGACCGCGGAGAAATCGAAGTCAAGCCCGGCGATTTTGTCAGTGTTGCCATCGAATCCCTCGAAGACGGTTACGGCGAGACCCGCCTGTCGCGCGACAAGGCCAAGCGCCTCGCCGCCTGGCACGAACTGGAAGATGCCCTCGAGAAGGGCAATATCGTCTCCGGCATGATCAGCGGCAAGGTCAAGGGCGGCCTGACCGTGATGATCAACGGCATCCGCGCCTTCCTGCCGGGATCGCTGGTCGATACCCGTCCGGTCAAGGACACCACGCCGTACGAAAACAAGCAGATGGAATTCAAGGTCATCAAGCTCGACCGCAAGCGCAACAACGTCGTTGTGTCGCGCCGCGCCGTGCTCGAGGCCAGCCAGGGTGAAGAGCGCGCCAAGCTGCTCGAGAACCTGCGCGAAGGCGTCACCGTCAAGGGCATCGTCAAGAACATCACCGACTACGGTGCGTTCGTCGACCTCGGCGGCATCGACGGCCTGCTGCACATCACCGA
>VFQT010001404.1_pt1 | contig 29221 bp, 37 predicted proteins | sample 3512381 | NCBI WGS metagenome assembly VFQT01 (sample SAMN10412376, study PRJNA504923) | tailings metagenome | isolation source: Relicate 2 Philex TSF3 active mining site | place: Philippines: Tuba, Benguet | collected 2017-08-29
CCTCTTTTTACACCGCCGCGAAATAAAAACCCCGACAAAGGAAAAGCCGATGCCAGCCGGAAGGCCACCAGTTCCAACAGAACGCAAACGAGCCAGGGGCAACCCTGGCAAACGTGCGCTGCCGGACAAAAACCAAACAGTTGCGCTTGAAATGGCCGAAGACATACCGACACCGCCACGCCCATTAGCGGCGCACGGTCAAGAATTTTGGAACCGCATTTGGGAAGCCGCCAGGCAATGGGTTAGCCCAACCACAGACATAGAACTAGCTTTACTCGTTTCGGAACAGATAGATGAGCGGGTGGCACTTCGCTACCAGGTCATAACCAATAATGACCCTGCTGACCGGCGGGCCTTACGCGATTTGGAAAAACAGATTGTTAGCAACCTTTCCCTGCTTGGCTTTACGCCTACTGACAGGTCACGGTTAGGCCTGGCTGAAGTGAAAGCTGCTACGAAGTTGGAACAGTTGAGGGCGGCGCGCAATGGGTAAAACGAAAGGGTGGCCACCGCGTTGGCTGACATTCGACAACGGGCAGAAACGGCTTACACGCGGCGACGAGTGTTTGGAATTTATTAACAACTATTGCCGTATAACTAAATCGTCTGTTGGTGGCCGGTCGGGTGAACTGATTAAAACGCGACCCTGGCAAGATCAGTTGGTTAAATCGTTGCTGGCTGAAACGTCAGCCGGTAAGTTGCTGCACCGCCAGGCACTTATTGGGATTGCACGCAAAAACGGCAAATCAGGTTTAGGTTCAGGTCTTGCGCTTTGGTCGCTGTTTTGCGGCGAGGACGGCGGCGAAGTTTATTCTTGCGCTGGTACTCGTGACCAGGCTCGCATTGTTTTTGCTGAAGCCAAAAAGATGGTGGAACTTGACCCTGAACTTTCTTCACTTGCGAAGGTTTTTCGTGACGCTATTGAAGTGCCGTCTACTGGTTCTGTTTATCGGGTGTTGTCGTCTGAAGCGGGCGCGTCTGAAGGTCTCAACCCTACGTTTACTATGTTTGATGAAGTTCATGTGCAGCCCAATGATGAGCTTTGGAATGTTATGGCTTTGGGGGCTGGCGCACGTCATGAACCGTTGCATGTTGGTATAACTACGGCTGGTGCCAGGACAAATACGCACGGTGGTGACAGTTTTTGTTATTCGCTGTATCAATATGGCAAACGGGTTGCTTTGGGTGAAATTGAAGACCCTTCGTTTTTTTTCGCTTGGTGGGAACCGCAAGCAGGCGCTGAAGCTGATCACACTGACCCGAAAGTTTGGGCAGAAGGTAACCCTGGCTTAAGTGATCTTAATTCTTTAGAAGATTTTGAAGCAGCGTTAAAACGTACCCCTGAACCTGAATTTAGAACTAAGCGGACAAATGTTTGGGTTACGTCTGCTAGTGCCGCTTTGCCTTTTGGTAGTTGGGATCAGTTAGCGGACCAGGAAAGAATTGTTGAAGATGGTGTTTCGGTGGTGTTGATGGCTGACGGGTCTTGGTCGGGTGACAGCACGGCAATTATTGGTTATACGGTTGAGGAAATACCGCATTTGTTTGTTGTGGGGTTGTGGGAAAAACCTGAAGATGGGTTTAACGAATGGCGGGTGCCTATTGCTGATGTTGAAGCAACGATTTTGGAAGCGGCGAAAAAGTGGCGTTGCCAGGAAATCGCAATGGACCCTTACCGCTGGCAAAGGTCTATTCAAAAGTTGGAAGACGAAGGGTTACCTATGATGGAATTTCCGATGGGTTCCGTTAGTCGAATGGTTACCGCTTGGAAATCGTTTTATGATGCTGTTTTAGATCGCAAATTTACCCATGATGGAAACGCGGCGTTGGCGCGTCATGTTGGCAACATGGTGCTAAAAATTGACGCTAAAGGCGCACGCCCGACAAAGGAAACTAGATTGTCTAACAGGCATATTGACTTAGGTGTTTGCGCGGTTGCAGGTTTTGACCGCGTTTTATTTCATGTTGGCGGCGGCAATAAGCAGCCTGAACCGTTTGTGTTTTTCGCATGAAGTCGGCGGTTGTTCTCACCGTTTTAGGCTTAGTGTGGTTCACTATTGGCCTAGCTTTGTCTCCGTTGCCCTGGCTTGCTTTTTGCGTTCCTGGTGCAGCCGTCTTTTTAATTGGCCTTTTGAAGGATTCTTAAACTATGCGCTTAATAGATCGCCTTTTAGCAACGCCAAAAAACGAAGAACGCAGTTACGCAAACGCTTTAACTTTTGAAGACGTTTTAACAATGTTTAGTTTTAACGGCAATGTCTATCAAGGTGTTTCTTCTCCGCTGCGCGCGCCTGGCATTGCAGTAAACGCAAACTTTGCCGGTTTCGTAAATGGTGTTTACAATTCTAGCGGCGTTGTTTCTGCTGCTATTACTGCGCGTGCGTTGCTTCTTTCGCAGTTGCGGTTTCAGTGGCGCAGTTTGATTAGCGGCGAAAATGGGCGGTTGTTTGGCAATGCTGAATTGTCAGTGTTGGAACGCCCTGGCGATTTGACCCGCGCGGAACTTTTGTACGCTGCCGAATTGCATAACAGTTTGGCTGGCAATGCGTTTTTTTATCGCAATGCGGGGCAAGTTCGATTGTTGCGCCCTGATTGGGTAACTATTGTTTTTGGTTCGCAAAGCGACGATGCAGACCCCACTTCTCAACTTGACGTTGAGCTTTTAGGTTACGCCTATAAACCTGGCGGCCATTCTGCAAAATCTGACCCGATCTTTTTAACCACTTCTGAAGTTGCCCATTGGAAACCTGAACCTGATCCGATGTTTTGGTGGCGTGGTCAGTCTTGGATTGGTTCGGTGTTAGATGAAATTAAAACTGACCGACAGGCAACCGAATTTAAGTCAAAGTTTTTTGCGAATGCTGCAACACCGCAACTAATTGTTTCGTTCGATCCGAATGTGACGCAGCAACAGGCGGCAGATATGGCCGACGCTATCCACCGACGTTCGGAAGGTTCAGCGAACGCTTACAAAACTTTGGTGTTGGGTGGCGGTGCAGACGTGACCGTTGCAGGTTCAAATTTGCAACAATTGGATTTGCGGAACACGCAAGGCGTAGATGAAACGCGCATTGCGTTGCGGTCGCGTGTTCCGGCAACAGTGTTAGGTATTTCTGAAGGGTTGGCTGGTTCAGCGTTAAACGCCGGCAACTATGGGCAAACGCGACGCATGTGGTCTGACGCTTGGTTTACGCCTACGGCACAAAATCTTTGCGCGGCATTGGAACGCATTTTAACTTTGCCTGGCCCGTCTGTAGAACTTTCTTATGACCCTACGCAAATCATGTTTTTGCAGGAAGACCGGAAAGACGAAGCGGACATTAACGCTACGAAAGCGCAAACTGCACGGCAACTTATTGATGGCGGTTTTGAACCTTCTTCTGTTGTGCAATTTATTACTAACGGTGACCCTTCGGTACTTACCCATACTGGCAATGTTTCGGTGCAGTTGCAGCCACCAGGAACAGCAACTAACGGGGGTGCTTGATGCCTTACGAAATTAAACAGGACGTTGAAGGCTGCAACGGTTTTGCGGTCGTTAAAACAGAAGGTAACGAGATTGTGCCAGGTGGCTGCCATTCGACACAGGCAGAAGCGCAAGCGCATTTGACCGCTTTGAACATTGCCGAATATGGCGACGAAGAAGAAGGCCGCGCAGAATCGTTTTCACCTAATGAAGGCATGAAAGAAGAAGCCCAACGCGGTTTAGATTGGCGGCGAGAATTTGGCAGGGGCGGTACGGCAGTTGGTATAGCTCGCGCACGCGACATAGTAAACGGCAAACAATTGCCCTTAGCAACGGTGAAACGTATGAAAGCATTTTTTGACCGCCACCAATCCGACGCAAATGCAGAAGGTTTTGAACCTGGCGAGGACGGCTACCCCAGCAACGGACGTATCGCACACGCGCTTTGGGGTGGAGATGCCGGTTACGCTTGGGCCAAACGGATTGTTGCAGCGAATGACGAACGTTCGGTAGATACTGACTACGAAGTAACGCCAGTGCAAGAAATCATTTATGACAAGCTAGAAGAAATCGTTGAAGTTTTAGGCAAGTTCGACAAAGGCATAGGCGCACATGGCGCGCATTACATTGATGCAGAAAACAACGCTTTTGCTGAAGAAGGCCTAATTTGCAGCAACTGTATTTTCTTTGTTGGCGGTCGCGGTTGCGAAATTGTCGCTGGCGATATTGACCCCAACGGAATTTGCAAGTATTGGCAAATCCCTGAAGCACTTTTAGATTTACCAACTACGCAACCAATTGAAGACGTAATGCCTATGGAAGAAGAAATGCCAATGGTAGAAACAGAATCTGCACGCAAAAAAGACACCAAAGCCGAAGAATTTAGGTCTGTACCTTTTGAGATGCGAAGCGCAGAACAGACAGGCGACGGTTTAACCTTGACCGGTTACGCTGCCGTTTTCAATCGTTCTACGTTCATTGACAATTACGAAGGCCGATTTGAAGAACGTATTAAGAAAGGTGCGTTTGCGCGAACCATTAACGCACGCACCCCAGTTTTACAATTTGAACATGGCCGCCACCCGCTTTTAGGTTCTATGCCTTTGGGAACGATCACGAAACTACGCGAAGACGATCACGGCCTTTACGTTGAAGCGCGCCTGGCAGATAACTGGCTTATCGAACCGGTGCGCGACGCTATCGCTTCCGGTGCCATTGATGGAATGTCTTTTCGATTCAATGTTATGAAAGAATCTTGGGACGATTCCGGAGAAATGCCGGTGCGCACTTTGGAAGAAGTGCGATTGTTGGAATTAGGGCCGGTGGTATTTCCTGCCTATGATTCAACTAGCGTAGGTGTCCGGTCTGCTGACTTGGCACCGCTACTTAATCTTCCCGACGCTGACCGCGCAGCTATTGCGCGTACTTTAATTGTTGGCACTCTAACCGAACCCGCCCCAGGCACTTCGGAAGGAACCGCCACCGAACCGACCGCGACACCAAATCCCGTCGGTTTAACCCAATCAGAAAGAAGCGCAGTATTGCGCGAACTAGAAAAGGTGTTCTAATGGACATTGAAGAAACCCGCGAAGGTGTCGCATATGTAAAAGCGGCATTACGCGAATTACATGAACAGGCTGAAGGCCGTTCATTCTCAGAAGAAGAACAAACCCAATGGGACGAAGGTGTACAGTTTGTGCGTGCAACGGAAGCCGAAATTGCATCGGTTGAAGAACGCCGCCAACTCGTCGAAGACTTCGCGCCTGTTGCTAAAGAAACTGGAGATGGTGCAGTGGCCCCAATCAACGTAAACGTCCGCACGTCTAGCGATGCGTTCGACCATTCAACACTTGCTTCAAGCACCGGCGAAGAAATTCGCAGCCGTGCGCTTGACGTAATTGAAAAGCATTTGCCTTCATATGTAGACGACAACGCACGCCAAAACGCTACTGTCATGCTTGAAAAGCGCAGTGGTGATTCGGACGTGATCGCCCGTCACATTGTCCGCACTTCGTCGCCGGAATACTTGCGCGCGTTTGAAGATTACGTTTCAGCACCGCAAGCCGGTATGCCGCGTATTCTCACCAACGCAGAAGCACGCACGGCAATGAGCTTGACCGCTGCTAACGGTGGCGTTTTGGTTCCGCAGTTCCTTGATCCGACGATCATTCTTACCAACGCCGGTTCATCTAACGACGTTCGCCGCATCGCTTCGGTTACGTCAATCACGACCGATCAATGGGACGGTGTAACGTCCGCTGGTGTTTCTGCTGAATGGTTAGCAGAAGGCACCGAAGCCGCAGACGCAACACCAACCTTTGCAGGACCAACAATCAGCGTTCACAAGGCCGCTGCATTCCTGTTCGGTTCATACGAAGTTATTGCAGACTCTGGCTTTGGCGAAGTTGGCGCGCTTATCGCTGACGCACGCGACCGCCTTGAAGAAGCAGCCCATGTAAACGGCACCGGTTCAGGCCAACCGTATGGTCTCATCACCCGCCTTTCGGGTACCGGTCCGGTTGTGAACGGAACTTCCGGCGCAGCTGGTGCGGCTGACATTGTGGCCGCTGACGTTTACGCCCTTGACAATGCGCTTGGCCCGCGTTGGCGTCGCAATGCGTCGTTCCTGGCTGCCAAGAAGGTTTACAACGACCTTCGCGCTGTCACCGATACACGCAACAACTTTTGGGCCGATTTCGGCGGCGGTATGCCTGCCCAATTAATCGGTTACAACACCTACATGAACGAAGCAATGGACACCACCGTTGTTTCCGGTTCCAATGATTTTGTTTTGATTCTTGGCGATTTCGCCCAATACAAGATTGTTGACCGCGTAGGCGTGGAAATCATGTACGAACCGATGGTGAAGGGCGCGAACCAACGCCCGACCGGTCAGGCTGGCTGGTTCGCCTTCTGGCGTACAGGTGCTGACGTTCTCACCAGCAACGCCTTTAAGGTGTTGAAGGTCTGACGTTAGACCGTTGTTTTGAATCGTGGCCCGTAGCGTCGGGGTTGCGGGCCACGATTCACCCCGACAAAATCCCCGATTGGAGAAAAGGAAATGGCAGGCAAAATAAAGGTTGCTATTGGAATTGTTTATGGCAACTTTGAACCGGACTTCGTTTTTTCGCTTTTAGCGTTGAAGTCATGGGACCAAAAAAACCGGCAGCTTTTAGATCATGAAGGTTGGGTAATTGCCCAGCAAGGCACTAATTTGCCGCAGCAACGCAACACAATTGTGAAAGCGTTTTTAGAAACTAACGCTGACTGGCTTTGGTTTATTGACACAGACCAGCGTTTTAGGTATGACATTTTGGACCGGCTGGTTGATTCCGCAGACCAGGAAAAGCGGCCTATTTTGTCAGGGCTGGTAATGGCAGAAAAAACGGCACCGTTTTACCGTATTGTCCCTGCCTGTATGGGTTTTGAATCGTTGGATCCGATCACGCCGCGCGAGTATCGAACGATCCCTAAAGAACGCCATTGGACTGTTGGCGCGGTCGGTTCAGGTTGTTTATTAGTTCACAGGTCTGTTTATGAAAAGATGGCTGAAGCGCACAAGTTAGACGCGCAACCTTTTTATAAGTATTCGCAATGGGAATTTACAGACCCTGACACTGGCAAAACTGTGCCTGACATTATGGGAGAAGACTACGTTTTTAGTTTACGCGCGCAAGCACTTGGCTTTCCTTGTGTTGTAGATACAACGATTGAAGCGGGCCACATTAAAAAACGCACTTTGACTACAAAAGATTTTTGGCCGCAAATTTCACCTGAAGAAATCCCAACCAAAAACTTTGTTGTAATTCCGATGAAAGACAAAGTGAAACTGACCAAAAAACTTGTTAATGATTTGGCAGCACAAAACCAAACAGATGGCATTTTAATTTTAGATAACGGTTCAAAACAGCCCGAAACAATCAAATGGCTGCGAGAACAAAAAGTGGCTGAAGTCGCAAACGCTGCCGGTCTAAACATTCATGAAATGTGGAACGCTGGCGCAGCATGGGCAAAAGCTCAACACCCACGTTTCAACCTGGCGATCTTAAACAACGACTTGGAAGTAGGCCAAAACTTTATTGGCGGTTTGGCAGAAGCGTTACGGTCGGACGACCAACTAGTAGCCGTATGCCCTAACTATGATGACCGCCAGGCTGTCGAAGACGTAATGCAATTGCATGGTATCTGTGCTGGCCGTTATGACGGCACAGGCGGCCTTGCAGGATTCGCTTTTATGGTCAAATCGGAATGGTTTGACACAGGTTGGCGTTTCCCGACTGATTGCCAATGGTGGTTTGGTGACAATGATTTTACGCTTTCTGTTGATATGGCAGGCGGCTGGTATGCGCTTGTCACAAACGTAAAAGTTAAACATTTAGATGGCGGCGGCAAAACAGGCAATTGGGATAACCCCGAAATGCAAAAAGTTTTGGCGCAAGACAAAGCCGCTTTTGTTCGCAAATGGTCGGGGTAGCGGTCCAATGAAAGTAGCGTTAATTGTCATAACTGACGGACGTTGGGACTACCTTTTAGACACTTTTGAATCGGCAAAGAAAGCGTTAAATTTTGATTTTTCGCAAAAACTACTTATAGACGATTCAGGCCTACCAGGTGTTGAATTAGATATTGAAGGTTTTACTGTTGTTAGGCACCAACAGCGGCTTGGCCTCGCCGGTGCGATTCAAAGCGCATGGGATCATTTAGACCCAACCACCGATTTTGTTTTTCATTTAGAAGACGATTTTATTTTCACAGAACCGGTAGACGTAGGTCATATGATCGCTTTACTAAAAGCAAATCCTGATTTGGCGCAAATGGCGTTAATGCGTCAAGCATGGTCGCCGGAAGAAATAGCGGCAGGCGGCATTTACAATATGAACCCGCACGCCTACGAAATCCAAAAAGATTTCTATAGCCATACCCGCCTTTTTACCTTCAACCCTTGCGTTTACCCGTACAGCATCACCGCTTACGGTGCAGGGTTAGAAGCCGAAGTAACAGAACGGCTTTTAGATGCAGGCTATCAATTTGCCTACTATGGGCAGCCTGATGACATGGCTAGAACAATTCATATAGGCGTTAGACGTTCACGCGGTTACAAACTATGAACCAGCTAGTGATTGTTTGCGCTGGCGCGCACGCTCGTGACCTGGCGAACTGGTCGCCTATGCCTGTGGCCGGTTTTTTAGACGACAACATTTCAGGACCGCAAATTATCGGCCCAACCTATTGGGCTAACCGTATAGACCATAATTGGATTGCAGGTCACAACAACGGGGTAGTTAGGCAAAAGTTTGCTGCGGTTATTGAAAGGCCAGCAGTTCGCCTTTTTTCTGACCGTGCGCTTATTGACCATACGGTTATTGCAGATGCTGGCGTTTTTGTTGGCCCTAATTCGACTATTGGCCCCCAGGTTGTTTTAGGTCAGCACACACACATAAACGCCAATGTTTTTGTTACCCGTGCTGAACTTGGCAGTTTTTGTACCGTTTCGCCAAGTGCGGTTATTTGTGGTGACGTGCAAATAGGCGACAGGGTGACGATTGGGGCCGGTGCTGTAGTGTCTAATTTAGTCAAGATTGGGTCAAATGTTACGGTTGGTGCCGGTTGTGTCATACCGCCCAATCAAACTTTAGAAGCAAATTCTACTTGGGTAGGCGTACCAGCAAGAAGGGTGAAATGAAAACAGCAGCGGTAACTATGGTGCGAGACGAAGCCGACATAATCGGTTATACGGTCAAACACTTTTTTGCACAAGGCGTAGATTTCGTGGTTGTGGCTGACAATCTATCTACCGACGAAACGCCCCTAATTTTGTCTCAGTTGGCCGACGAACACCCAAACCTAGTAACCCTGCAAGACGACAACCCAGCGTACGTTCAGGACGAAAAAATGACCTTTCTAGCCCACTATGCAGGCAAAGAATTAGGGGCTGAATGGGTACTGCCTTTCGACGCAGACGAGTATTGGTACTGGACCGGCGGCACACTGGCCGAATTTTTTGCCGCTGCACAAGTAGACGTAGTGACCGCCACAGGTTGGGACCATATCGCCACAGACGAAGACGACCCCACAGAACCAAACCCGTTTGCACGAATCAAACACCGCAGACAATCACCGCAAAAAATGGGCAAAGTAGCTTTCCGGTATCACCCTGAAATTTGGATTGACTACGGCAACCATTTTCTGTTTGGTCACCCTGGCACACACGGCAAGGCCTTAAATTACCGTCATTTTCAATACCGAACTTTTGAACAGATGGCCACCAAAGTGCGTAACGGCAAACAGGCGTTAGACGCAGCCGACCTGCACCCCCAATTCGGTACGCATTGGCGCAACTTGGGTGGTATGTCAGACGACGACATTTGGCAGCAATGGCGGCGGCTTTGTGAAGAACCTGGGCTAATAGAAGACGCAGCGCAATGAAAATTTCTGTAATTATTCCGGTTTTTAACCAAATTGAATTTACGTTGAAATGCTTAGAATCATTGGCACGTCATGATCCTGTTCATGAAATTATTGTTGTAGATAACGGGTCTACTGATAGTACGGCAGAACAATTAAACATTTTGCAAGATGCCGTAACCGTTATCACCAACGATACAAACAGGGGTTTTGCGATTGCTTGCAATCAAGGCGCAGAAGCCGCTACAGGCAACATACTTTTCTTTTTAAATAATGACACCATCGTACACCCTGGCTTTACTCGCATGGTTTTAATGCTTGAAAACACTGAAGTGGGGGTAGTTGGCCCCAAACTTGTTTACCCTGACCTTTCCATACAATCAGCTGGTATAGCCGTAGATTTTGACAGACCTTTAGGGTTAGAAGCATGGAATTTACGCATTGATTGGACAGATGAACCAACAGATGTTTTTGCTGTTTCAGGCGCAGCTTTAGCGACCCGCAAAGAAACTTTTGAAATTCTTGGTGGCTTCGATCAGGACTACTGGAACGGTTACGAAGATGTAGATTTTTGCCTTACTTCTATTTTCAGCGGTTACCGGAATATCTATTACCCGCGCTCTGTCATTACCCATTTTGAAAGCCAATCAGGGCCGGAAAGATTTTCTGCGGTAACCGCAAACGTAAACCGCCTTCGTAGAAAGTGGGAAACCAAACTATGACTATCACCAACGGCTACGCCACCTTAAACGAATTTAAGGCCTACCTGTTCCCTTCCGCTAACTATGGAACAGCAGAAGACGCACAAATGGAAGCGGCAATTGAAACCGCTTCGCGCATGATTGATACGCACGCAGGCCGCCGCTTTTATCTAGACGCTACGGTTTCAGCACGCAGCTATTTTGCAGACAGCCCAACAAAAGTAGTAGTAGACGATTTTTCAACCCTCACCGGCCTTATCGTCAAAACTGACACCGGCGACAATGGAACCTACGACCAAACTTGGGCAAGCAACGAATACTTTGCAGAACCGGTAAACGGTGTTGTAGATGGTGTTGCAGGTCAGCCGTTTTACATTATTACGGCCACAGTTCCAAAACTGTTTCCGATTTCCGGTCGTCGCCCACGAATTCAAGTTACCGCAAAATGGGGTTGGGCTTCAGTACCTAAACCGATCCGTCAGGCAACACTTATTCAAGCGGCGCGCATTTACCGGCGAGCGCAAACCCCTGAAGGTTATGCTGCTGGCGAATCGTTTGGCGCAATTCGCGTTTCTACAAAACTTGACCCTGATGTACAAATGCTGGTTGCGCCATATCGTCGCGCAGGCGGTTATGGTTTGGTGGTCGGCTAATGAATTTGCAAACAGTAAGGCAAAACCTGGCTGCCGCAATTGAAGAAGTAGACAATTTGCGCGTTTACGATTCTGTCCCATCGCAAATTTCACCGCCTGCTGCGGTCGTCATTTTGGGAGACGGCACCTACTCTAACGACTTTGACGCTGCAATGCTTGTAAATTACACAGTGCTGGTGTTGCTTACCCGTGCAGATGACCGCCACGGCCAAGAACGCTTAGACGAATTTTTATCAGACGGCGGCGTAAACGACACCATCTATACCGCAGTTTCAAATGATCCGACATTAGGCGGCGCGTGCGATTCAGCGCGCGCTATCGGCTGGAACCAGCCAGCAACTTTCACTATTGCCGGAATTGACTACATAGGCGCAGAAGTAACGGTGGAAGTTTTAGGCTAACAATGCGAATTTTAACGGTAGAACCTGGCCCCGAATTTTCAGTGTCTGACGTTCACAACGGCTACGTTAAAGCCTTCAAACAATTAGGTCACCAGGTCCGCAACTTTAACTTGGGTGACCGTATCACCTTTGCAGAAAACGCTTTACCGCCAATGCCTGCAAAAGAAAAAACGGCAACTGCGGCGCGTATGGTCGCGGAACAATTACGGGCCGCCTGTTTCGATTTTTGGCCCGAATTGGTCGTAATCACTTCAGCGTTTCTGATCCCGCCCGAAACATTCGACATTATCAGGGACCGGCAAATAAAAATTGCGGTCATTCTCACCGAATCACCCTACGAAGACCCCACACAAATAGGGATTGCTGCACGGTCAGACCTGGCAATAATCAATGACCCAATCAATTTAGATCGTTACAGACAACACCAACCAAACACCTTTTATATAGGCCACGCTTACGACCCTGAACAGCACAGGCCACAAATCATAAATCCCGACTATCAAGCAGATTTCGGTTTTGTTGGTACAGGATTTCCTAGCAGGGTGCAATTTTTAGAACAAGTAAACTTTGAAGGGCTGACAGTAAAGTTGGCTGGAAACTGGCAGCAGTTAGACGCAACCAGCAAACTAAACCGCTACCTGTTGCAGCACCCCAGCGGATCATTCCCTAACAGCGAAACAGTGCGGTTTTATTCTTCAATCAAAATTTCAGCGAATATTTACCGCAAAGAAGGCGCAGACAATCATTTAACCGGTTACGCCTGCGGCCCACGCGAAATAGAACTAGCAGCCGTCGGCACCTTCTTTTTGCGCGAATCTCGCCCCGAATCTGACGAGCTATTTCCTATGCTGCCTGTTTACGAATCAGCAGAACACTTTTCGGAACTTGTTAAAGAATGGTCTGTAAATGATCGGCAACGACAGCAGGCCGCACGTTTGGCACAATTAGCCGTTAAACCCCGCACCTTTACCAACAACGCCCTGGCTTTGTTGGAACGTCTAGACAACCAACTAAACCACCCCATAGGGAGAAACTAAAATGGCAAGACGACATGGCCGTAACGGTCGCCTTTACTTAGGTGTTGCATCTTCAGCAGCCACCCCTTCGTCTGTTGCTTTCCTGCGCCAATGGTCCGCAGAATTCGCAGTGGACACCCAAGAAGTGACTGCTTTTGGTGACACCAACAAAACCTACCTTTCAGGTTTGCCCGACGCGCAAGGTTCGTTTTCAGGCTTTTGGGACGACGCAACCGCGCAAAGTTACACCGCCGCAATTGATGGCGACGCGCGCAAGTTTTACCTTTACCCTGACGTAACGAACGCGCCAACCGTTTACTGGTACGGCACCGGCTTTTTTGACTTCTCAATTGACGCGCCGGTAGACGGACCCGTTACGGTTTCCGGTTCTTGGCGTGCAGCCGGTCCGGTCGCAAAGAACGGCTAATAAATGCCCAATCAGGTCTACGTTACTAACTTGCGAGAAACCCGTCAGTTTCTTAGAAAGTTTGCGCCTGACCTGATACCTGTGCTGCGCGACGAATTAAAAATGTCGGTGGAAACAACCACAATCCCCGCCATTAAAAAATCGGTCCCTGTGAAAACAGGCGCAGCGCGTGATTCTGTTCGCGCCGTTTCCGGCGGCAATATTGTTTTCATTAAAGCCGGAAACGCGCGAGCAAAATACTATGGTTGGCTTGACTTCGGCGGTAACTTAACCGGACGAGGACCAGGCCGAAACCAAACGATCAGCCGCCCGCTAGTGCAAGGTGGCCGTTACATTTACCCTGGCATAGCCTCAACTTCTGCCCAACTGGTAGAAGCCGCAGGCCGTGCAGTAGATCAGATCATACAAAAAGCTACTTAAAGGAAACCCCGACAATGTTCGACAAATACCGCATCACCTACAGCGACGGAACCTCCAACGAAGTTACGGGCAAAAAATCTGACGTAGTTAGATTTGAACGAAAATACAAAATGCCGGTAGCAAATATGTTGGCAGACAACGCCATTTACACCGAACACCTTTGGTTCTTCGGCTGGTGCGCTGAACAACGCGCAGGAAACACTGAATTGTCTTTCGACGATTGGGTAGAAACCATTGAAGGCGTTGAAGTTTTAACAGTTGAAGAAGAAAACCCTACGGCCCCGAATCCTTCACCTACGCTTTAGCAGCGTTGGCGATTGATTCGGGCATACCAATGACGGTTCTTCTTAAAGAACCTGATGACTTTCTAAACCTAATGTTTGACGTTTTAGCGCGTCGGGCAGAAGCACAAACCTACGGCCCCGACTCTAAACGATGGGACGAATAAGCAATGGCAAAAAGCAGAGAAGTAAAAATTGCGGTCGTAGGTGACGCTTCACAGTTACAACGTGAAATGCAAAAAGCGCGTGCTTCTATGGGCGATTTTGGCGCAGCGACAGACCGCGCACAATCCGCGCTTGGGTCTTTCCTTATTGGCGGCGCAGCCATCGTTGGCGCAAAAAAACTTGTAGACGCAGCAGCAGAACTAGAACAGGCAGTGGGTGGAACCGCTGCCGTTTTCGGTTCAGCATCTGACGCAGTTAGCGAATTTTCTAAAAACGCTGCACAATTGGCCGGTTTATCTGAAAATGCGGCACGCACTTTAACTTCACGTTTGGGCGCATCGTTAAAAGGTGTTGGTTTAACTTCGCAAGAAGCAGCGAAACAGTCTATTTTCTTGGCGCAAACTGGTGCAGATTTAGCAGCAACATTAGGCGGTAGTGCTGAAGAAGCAGTAACCGCTTTAGGTGCAGCGTTACGCGGCGAATTTGACCCGCTAGAGCGTTTTGGTATTGCGTTAAAGGCAAGCGACATTGCCGCTAAAGCTGTTTCTATGGGGTTGGCAGAAAACGCTAACGATGTTTCCCAATATGCGAAAGGTCAAGCGGCCCTGGCTTTAATTACTGAAAAGTCTGCTTTTGCACAAGGTCAATTTGCGCGCGAATCAAATACCGCTGCGGGTGCTGCCGCTATTGCGCGTGCAGAATCGCAAAATACAGCAGCAGATTTAGGGCGTTCGCTGCTGCCCATTTACACTAAAATTTCTGAAGTTGTGGGCGCAGTGGCTAAAGCGTTTGGCGCGTTGCCTGGACCAATCCAAACCGGCATTGTTGCTATTGCAGGTATTGCCTTAGTTGCAAAACCTGCAACTGAAGCAATTAAAGCTTTAAGCGATATTATGCGCGCTTTGCCTGCCGCACTAAATAAAACTTCTGAAAGCATGATCGGTTACGGTGGCGCAGTTACTTCAATTGGTAAAACGCAAGAAACTTTAGCCAAACAGACACCTAACGTAACTTCAGCGTTTAACGGTGTTACTGCCGCTTTGGGTGCAGTTGGGTTAGCGGTCACCGCTGCCACAATTCTTTTTGCTATCTACAATGGCGAGCAGGAACGGGTAAAGAAAAACGCTAAGGAATTTGGCGACACGCTAGACAAAAACACTGGTCAAATTACAGCAAACACAACCGCCCTTTTCCGTCAAAGTTTAGAAGACGGCAAACGATTAGATAACCTGGCAAAAGCTGGCATTTCTGTAGAGGAATATACGCGCGCAATTACCGACAACACAGGCGAACTAAGTAGCGCAACGAAAGCCCTTGCAACTGAAGGAATTAAAGCTAGGGATAGTGAACAGGCGCGCAAAAAATTGGCTGATCAAATCAGGTCAGAAGGCGGCGCACGAAATGAACTTATTGCCACTTTGGTGCAACAAGGCCAGTTAGATGGCGGTTTATTACGTCAGATTATTGACAACACAAACGCTAGCGAAGCAAATACGCAAGCTATTCGCGACAAAGCGCGCGAGCAGGCGATTGCCGCAGGTGCAACAAAAAACGAAGCAGAAGCCGCAGCTGACGCAGCAGCAGAAAACAAACGACAAGCTGACGCAACCGCAGAACTAAACGACCAATTGCGTAAAAAAATTGATTTGCTTTTTGAAGCGGCAACCGGCCAAATTAGCCTTGAACAATCCGGCATTTCTGCGCGTAAAGCAATCGAAGAATTTAACAAGGCGCAAAGCGACGGGTCAAAATCTGCGGTTGAAAGACGTGAAGCAGAATTAAGCGCGCAGGAAGCTATTTTGCGTGTTGGTCAGGCTGCTGTTAAAGCTGCTGAAGATCAAAAAGGCAGCGCGCTTACAGCCGCAGAAGCCCAAGCGGTACAGGTTTTCCAGCTTGCAAACTTGGCTAATAGCCTTGCCCCAGGTTCGCCATTGCGCGTTTACATTGAACAATACATTGCAAAGTTAAACGAAATTCCTGCAAACAAACCGACAACTGTCACGGCAGATACCAGCCAGGCAACAGCAGAACTAGACAACCTGCGCGACCGCCTTTTAGGGATTATTCGACTGTCAAGCGCAAAACTGCCATCTTTCGTTTTACCTGGCCGCTGGTCCGGCGGTCCTGTAGACGAAAACCGCCCTTATGTTGTTGGCGAAAAAGGACCGGAACTTTTCGTGCCGTCTAGTTACGGTCGAATCGTGGACGCTTTCGGAACTAATAAAATGATGAACGCGAGCATGGGCGGTACCCCTATGGGTGGCGGCAACAATTACAACATCACTATAAATACGGTTGCAGGTGACCCGTTGCAAATTGAACGGGTTGTAATTGACGCTATAGCGCGTGCTAACCAACGCGGAACAACGAGCCTGCGCCCATGAGCTTAAACCTACCTACCCTGCAAGTTTTGTTTGCGCCTTCCGTTGTCGGTTCCGGCGCAGGTGACCGAATGGTTTTAGACGTTTCACGTTTGGACACAGGCACGTTAGGTGACGGTTCTTTTTTTTACGACATAAGTCAATACGTTCGCAGTTTTTCTGTCAATCGTGGTCGCAGAAACGATTTGGAACGGTTCGCAACAGGAACCGCACAAATAGTTTTATCTAATCTTGATCGCCGCTTTGACCCTTCAAACACTGCAAGCCCTTACTACAATTCAACAGTAGGCGTTACAGGCATTGTTCCATCTATTCCTATTGTTGTGCGTGCTACATGGAACGGCACAACTTACGCTTTGTTTCGTGGATTTATTGACCGTTGGGCTTTTAATTACACAGACGCAGGCAGCGGCGACGCTACAGCAACTATTCAATGCAGCGACGCTTTTAAAGCTTTGTCAAATGTTATTGGCGGTTTGCCTTCTGCCACAACAATTACTTCCACTAGCACGACCGCTTTTGACACTGCGGTTACTGTCCCTATTGACACTGGCGGTTTTGGCCCTATCGGTGGTGCAAGCGTTGTAAACAACACAAATACGACCGGTTCAGCAGATGTTGTAAACAATGTTGTGCAAACGCCTGTTATCGGCACTTCCGGTGATCTGCCAGGCACGCGCGTAAACATTATTTTAGATTCAATTTCTTGGTCGCAAGATTTACGACGAGTGGACACGGGCCGCACCCGTCTTAACGCGCAGAACGCTACGCAAACTGTTTTAGAAATGTTGCAGGAAGTGACGCAAACAGAAACTGGCGCGTTATATGTTGAAGCTGACGGCACTATTGTTTTTGACGACCGTGAATCTATTGTTACTGAATCGCGGTCTATTGCTTCGCAGGCGACATATGACACAACTAGCGCAACTGGCAAAAAATTTGTAGACGTAAACATTGCTTACGATGACAACCTGATTTACAACCTTATAAGGATAAATCGTAAAGTAACCACTGCTTCTAGCGGTGACTCTATCGTAGGTACTACCACCATTGTAGGTAATGCTGAATCAATCAGCCTTTATGGGGCGCGCACTCTGAATTTAGAATTGCCTATACCTTCTTCGTATGGTGGCGATTCAACCTATGGGCAAAGTCAGGCTGAAGATTTAGCGTTGGTTTTGGCAGCTCAGTATTCAAATCCTGAATTGCGCCCTGATGAAATCACTTTTAAGCCGCGACGTGATCCAAATAATCTTTGGCCTGAAGTTTTAGGCAGGCAATTGCGTGACCGAATCACTGTAAAATTTGCGGTGCCTGGTGGCGGTACGCCTATTGAAACAGACGCTTTTATTTCGGCTATTCGACATTCAGGCACGCCAGATGATTGGGTTACGTCTTTTGGGTTAGTGTCAGCCACTTTTTTTAGTAACTTTTTCATTTTGGACAATTCAACTTTTGGCGTTTTAGATAACAACAGACTTTTTTATTAACTATGAAAGGAACCAAAAATGGGTTCAGGATTTAAGACATTCACCGCCGGTTCGGTACTTACTGCATCTGACGTAAACAATTACCTTATGGAGCAGTCCGTAATGGTGTTCGCTTCTACGGCAGCGCGTGATTCTGCGATTACTGCACCGGAAGCGGGCATGGTTGCTTATATTAATTCAAACGACGCTAACGAAGGTTTGTGGGTTTATACAGGTTCGGCGTGGCTTTATGCGGTGCCAAATTCAACGACACCGCTTTACGCTGCACGCGGTTCAGGTTCAACAACAACAAACATTCCGGCGACAACATGGACAACGCTAGCCAGTTACACCGAAGACTACGACTATAACAGTAATTTCAACAATACAACCGGTATTTACACTGCGCCGGTTGCAGGTTTGTATGAAATTTCAGCGCACGCATCATTCAGCGCAAACAACAACCCGCAAGCAACCGGAATTGCAATCCTAAAAAATGACACAACTTTTATTAGCATCGCACAAACTAGCGATGCTGGTTCTTCGGCTGGCGCTACATATCGGTTGGCCATCGCCGATTGCATTGCGTTAGCGGCGAATGACAACATTCGCATTAAGGTTTGGAATGGCGGCGGTAATACAATTTCCACCATTACATCTGTTGAAAGCAACCATTTTGCGATCCGTAAGGTTCCCGCCTAATGGATTTTGAACTATCACCGCATTTAGAAGAAGGCGTTGTGCCGCTGCTTGCTTTCGACGAAGATTTAGAAAGCTTGCCGGACCCTAACGAAGGCGAAATGCCAGGCGAAGTTTTACCTGACGATTGGAAACCGTGATGGCTACCGTAGATGAAACGCTTAATTTGGCACGCTCGTTTTTAGGCGAAGGGCCAAACCGGTTCACTGATTGGTACCCTGCCTCACCAACAACGCCATGGTGCGCCATTTTCCAATCGTATGTTCTGACCGCTACAGGCCAGCCGTTACATTACGCTTGGGTTTCCGGAATGTTTGACGCATACCGCGCGCAAGGCCGCAACAGTTACGACGTACGCAGCGCGCAACCAGGCGATTTAGTCGCGTTTGAATATGGCGAAAACAACGGCGGTTACGATCATATTGCAATGGTTGAATCTGTACCTATTGACGGTTCAGGCCTTGTTTGCATTAACGGCAACTGGCAAAACCGTGTGCAGCGTGTCCTGCATCGCTTTGACCGTTCCGGTTTTGCGGGTGGCATTAAAGAAATTGCGCGCCCGTTCTATACTTCCCCAACACCGACCCCTACACCTGACGAGGACGAAATGAAATCTGTTCTTTTGCTTGACCGCACCTACAACCCTGGCCGCGTCTACCACGCTTGCGGCAATACGATGGTGGCCCTTACCGATTGGTCACAAGTTCAGTTTTTGCAGTTTTTAGGCGTGCAACTTATTGACCCTGCGCCGCCTGAATGGTTGAAATCGTTAGCGACATTGCCACGAAACGAAGGCGTAGTTTAGAAAGCGTAAGGGGCCGGTTTTGTTATGCAATGGGAACCTATTATTGCGGCGGCCACTACCGGTCTACTAGCCTTATTGGGCGTTATTTGGCAATCCCGAAAAACCCGAACTGTAAATAGTCAAGAACACCAAGACAGCCAAAAAAAGTTAGACAATATCGCTAACAAAGTGGACCGGATAAACGACAAAGTAGAAACAGTTTCTGACCGTTTAGACGACCATATTGTTTTGCATCGTATGACAGAAAAGAAACATTGGTGGCGTAAATGAGCTTTGCAGACGAAGTAACCCGACAACTTCCGAACGCAGCAAAATGCAAACTTTGCGGTTACATACAAAGTTTGGGCGGCAAAGAAAAAGCAGACGTGCAGGCGGTTATTGCTGATAACGATTTCCCTTCTACTGCTATTGCCAGGGCGTTAAAAAATCGGGGTTTAACCATTTCAGATTCGACCGTTCAAAGATGCCGGCAGCGTCATGGCATTTAACGAAGAAGTGAAGGCTGCCACGTCGCGGCGGAATCGCAGCCACCCTAAAGGGTGGGAACCTGGCCTGATTTGGGACGGTCGAAAAGGTGCGGTTACCACTGTTGCTAAAGACGTACTCACTGACGGCCTTTGGGCTGCGATCATTGCAGATTGGGGTTTGGACCCTGCCACTACTGAACTGGTTGAAGGTTCGGTGCAAATTAGGGCGTGGGACGCACCAGGCGGCGAACGGTTGCGTTATTACCGTGCCGCAATCAAAACGAAAGAAGTAGCAGACGAAACGGCTGCTACTGACATTGCCCAATTGTGCAAACTTGTGGAACGTCGCAAACCTGTAAAACCCGCTGACCCTGGCGGATCTGATCGTGCTTTAGTTGTGCTGCTATCAGATTGGCAATTAGGTAAAGCAGACGAACCGAACGGCGGCACGGAAGAAACTACGCGCCGCATTTGCGAAGCTTTAGACGTGCTGCCTGAACGGTTACGAATGGCGAAACGGTTGGGCCGTCAGTTTGAAGCGGTGTATTTGGTTGGTTTGGGTGACCTTGTGGAACAGTGCAGCGGCCACTACCCTTCACAATCTTTTAAGGTGGATTTGGACAGGCGCGAACAAATGCGGCTTGCCAGGCGGCTTATCTTGCGGGCGGTTGAAAATGTTTTAGATTTTGCGCCCAAAATTGTGTTGGCTGCCGTACCAGGTAATCACGGTGAGAACCGGCAGAACGGCAAAGCGTTTACGCGCAGCACAGATAACGACGATTTGGCGGTGTTTGAACAGGTGGCAGAAATTTTGGCTGCTAACCCTGACCGTTACGGTCATGTCTCAACAGTGTTAGCGGACGGCAACACCCTTACGTTAGATATTGCAGGTGTTCCGGTGGCGTTCGCGCATGGTCATAAAGCTGGCCAATCGGGACACCCTGCGGCAAAACTTGAACGCTGGTGGGCTGGCCAGGTGATGGGTAATCAGCCGGTTGCTGATGCTGCCATTTTGTTTACCGGACATTTTCATCATTTGATTGTTTCGGAAACGACAGGGCGCACGTTTATGCAAGCCCCAGCTATGGACGGTGGCAGCGAATGGTGGACAGATATTAGCGGACAGTCAAGCCCTGCGGGGCTTCTCACCGTTGGGGTTGGAACCGCCTACGGTGGCCGCGCTTGGGGTGATCTTCAAGTGCATACTTTAGATTTTTAGAAAGGAAAAACTGATGGGTAACGAACCTGAATGGGACGAAGAAACTGAAGAAGAAGCCGAATTTGTAGACGCTGCTTGGCCTTCGATTCTGTTAGATGCGTTCGCTTTGGTGCATGGCAATAGGGGCCGCCTTTATAACCACCCGTGGCGGGACTATGGAATGGTCACGCAACTATTTAACACAACGGTGGGCGATGATCTTTTAACGCCTGCTGAAGGGGTGTTGTTTATGTTGTGTGTGAAAATGGCACGGTTGGCTAATGGGATTCAGCAGCAATTTCCGCCTGAACTGTTGCAAGATACCCTTATTGACATTGCGGGTTATGCCGATGCGCTTTGGGGCGTATTGTTGAATCCTGAACCCGAATTAGAAGAAGAAGATTTGGAAGAAGAATCTGATGACGATTACGACGACTGAACCCGAAACAATCCCTTTGCCGGTCGAAGATGAACCCGAACCGTATGACCCTGACGAGCATGAATACCCCGATGAACAGGAATACCCTAAAAAAGATTGGAACATTTAACCATGTTAAGTAAAGAATTTGCTAAGGCAGCTTTTGAACGTGCCGCTAAAACTTTCGTGCAAACCCTGGCGGCGTTGATTACTGCTAGCCGTTTCGATTGGTTTTCGGCAGATTGGGGCCAATTGTTGGGGACCGCTGCCGCTGCCGCTGTAGCGTCTGTTTTAACGTCTATGGCTTCCGAACCGTTCGGCCCTATTGGTACCCCCAGTTTGGTTAAAGAATCGCCTAAAATTGAAAATACGCCCCTTTCAGGGCCAATTGAATAAGTTTTGACCCGCCACGCAAGGTTCCCTTTCCCTTGCGATTAAAAAAGAAACCCCTGAAACGCTGCCGTTGGGGGTTCCCGCCTGCGGGTCAATAAAGGGGCCGACGCTCGCCACCGCCCAGGCTAGAAGCGTCGGCCCCTATTTCTTTACCCTTAAAAAAGATGCTTGCAGCCCCTTGACACGCCAGGTAATGTATCTACATGGCCACAAGGCCACAAAGTAACCAAACAAACCAAACACACAAAAGGACAAAATGATGGGCGTAATAGTGCAAAAAGAAAAGGGTATGCACACAGACTGCGAATACGCAGTAACGAACGAGGATACAAACGAAACAGTTTGGGTTTATCGTTTAGAAGACGGTTGGGAAGTCATGGCGCATTTGCATGACGACGGCCCACCTTTTGATAAGTGGTTAGACGGCATCGGATTTTTTGCCGATTTAGACGACGCTATTTCTTGCGCGTGCGATGCCGTAGACGATCGAATTTAGAAAGGGCGAACAGTGGAAAAAACAAACACCGAAATTGTGAACGAAATTGGCGAACTGCTAAACGAATTGGTTGCAAAAGCGTTAGACGATTTCGACCTATTCCAAATAAACGTAAGCGACCTAAAAGGCATGATTGACCACCTAGACCAATGTTCAGACCGTTTAGCAGCAAAATTTGGGGGCGGTCGTGAATCTTAACTACCAATGGGAAGAAATCGAACCTGGCGCACAAGTTCGCATTGTTGGCGAACGAGGCCAATTCACATTCCGCAAACTAGACAAAAACGGAGACGTTGAAGTTTACGGGGGCGCAAACGGCCATCTAATGTTCCGCACCTTTAGCGCAGACCGAGTACGAATTAAGGGCAAGCGTCGAATGAAACGGGGCGAAAATGTTTAGAAAGCTCGCGCAAAAAATAAAGTTTCTTGAATACCGCAAATGGTTAGATGAACAAGAATTTGAAGGCGTGCGCTGCCTTATCTGCCGTACCATTTTTGAAGGAACCGCAGAAGAAGCAGTAACAGCATTTCTGCAACACCCCTGTAAAAGCAAGGTGAACTAATGAAAACCGTTCAAACAATCGTTTACACAGTTGCCGCAATCGTCGGTTTAGTGACGTTAAACGAAATGCTGACCTATTGGCCTGCTATGCCGCTTGCAGCACCAGTTACAGCCGCTGCGCTATTAGGTGGGCTAGGCTTTGCCGCTTACCTTTTAGGCAAGGACGTATAACCAATGCGAAACTTGGAACTACTTATGGTGTCTTTCTGCATAGGCGCATTTCTGATAATGGTAGCCATCGTTGAAAACTGGATTTTTTAAGATGGCAAACGCAAACAAAGCGAAAGGCAGCCAAGCAGAACGCCAAGTACGCGACTATCTGCAACGGCAAGGCGTAGATTGTGACCGGATCCCCGCAGGGGCAACAAATGACGTAGGCGACATTTTCACCTACGACAAAAGTTGGCCTGCCATTCAAGTTAAAAACCATAAAACGTTGCGGTTAGGTGTTTGGGTAACTGAAGCGCAACAGCAGGCCGCTAATGCCAACCGTGCCACTTCGATAGTGGTTCACAAACGTCAAGGCAAAGGCGACGCTGGCCAATGGTATGTAACCACTACTTTGGAAGATTTCGTAAACCTGATGAGAAAGGGCAACCAATGAACCCCGACCGGCAAAAACTAGAACGCTACCTAAAAATAGCAAGCGAATTGCAACCAATCATTTGGTTTAATGAATTGGATTGGGAACTACGCGAATATGTTTTAGAAGCCCGTTTAGCCATTTTTGAAATGGTCCACACAATCAAACATTTGCAAGACATTGAACGAATGTTACGGGCCGAACTGAACCGCTTCGACGACCTGGCAGAATGAAAGCCGCTAGACCAATCCACGAATGGCAAGACAACGCTGCTTGCAAAGGAAAAACGGCACTGTTTTTTCCTGAACCAGGCAAAAACGAAAACCGGACAGCGCGCGCAAAAAAGATTTGCCGAACCTGCCCAGTTTACGAAGATTGTTTAGCTCATGTCACTTACAACATTGAACGGTTTGGAATTTGGGCGGGTATGAACGTGAAAGAACGCAGCAAACACAGGGCAAAGTTGGGCATAAAACTAAGCAGCGTTCCGAACGGTTATAGAACCAAATGGGAATCCGGCTGTCGGTGTCATATCTGCGTTACAGAATATGGCGAATAACACACAACAGAAAGGGAAGCAACAATGGAACATTTAGGGCCAACAATTCAAAAACTGAAAAACGGGCGGTATCAGATCAAACCGCCAGGTAAAAACGAACGCACCGGATATAGCCGTGCCACCACGATCACCAAAACGCTAGACGACCAATCTTCTTTGATTTCGTGGAACGCAGGCCGCACGGCTTTAGGGTTAGTGGCACAACCGCACCTTTACGCTGCTGTAGCCGCCTGCGATCCTGACAACAAAAAAGAACTGTATGAACTGTGCGAAAAAGCGGCAGAAGCTGGCGGGTCTGCCACCCGACGCGAACAGGGAACAGCAATACACAAATTTTTAGAACGCAAAATTGAAGACCCCACCTATAACCCGCCAGCACCATACGACCAAGACGTAGTTTCAATTTTGGCGGCTTTAGAAAACGCAGGGTTAAAAATCGCTGAAGGTTATTCAGAATTTGTAGTGGTGAACCATCGGCTGAAAATTGCCGGTACCGCTGACCTTGCAGTAGTAGACGCAAACGGCAACTGGTATGTTGCCGACCTTAAAACTGGTTCTTCTGTCAAATATGGCGCGCAAGCGTGGGCTATCGAACTTGCCATTTACGCAATGGGAGACGCGATCTACCACCACCAGCCCAACGAAGCAGACGACTACGAAACGCCCCTGCCGAATTTTGATATTGGGCGCGGCGTTATCATTCATTGCGAACCGGCAAGCGGCAAAACAAACCTTTACTGGATTGACTTAGAAACCGGTAGAAAAGGGTTAGAACTAGCGTTAGCGGGTCGTGAACAACGCAACGCAAAACCTTTGCAGCCGTTCAGCCTGGCAGAAGCGACCACCAACCTTAAAACTGCGGCTGCGCCGGTCGAATATATTGACGAGCTTTGGCGCACCATCATTACCGAACGAATTAAAAACATTTTGCAGCACCCTGACGCAGCAGCCGATCTGCAATGGCCTGCAAACATTCCCACCCTTAAAAGCGGCGAACCGATCACGGTAGAACAAAGCAAAACAATTAGCGAAATTTTGTCGTTGATTGAAAAAATGCACCAGCTGCCGTTAATGCAAACGGAACCGCCAAAACCAAAACCGGCACCTGTCCACCAGGAAAAACCGCAACCTGTCAAAACTGAACCGAAATGGACAGGGGAACACAATTTAGACAAAGCCGAAGACCCCAAAGTTACAGACGAAGACATTGCAGGGTTACGGGTCCAAATAGACTTTTTGACAGATGAACAGCGGCGCTGGGCGCAAACGATCATGGAAGAACTGCGCCAGGAATCTTTAACAATTGCGTTGCTGCCGCCCAAAGGTGCGCCATATCTGCGCCGCTGGAACCTGACGGCTACTATTTTGAACCTTGCCCCAATCGAAGACGAAGACGTGGCAAAGGCAGTAGTTAAACATTGCACAAAACGACCGTTTAAGACGCTCGCGAAAGGGTTAGGCAATTTGACGTTGAAACAATCGCAAAAAGCTTTTGAACTTTCGCAAAAAATCGCGCTTGGGGACGTAACCATTTACTACCACGAAGACGGGGTAGTTACGTTCTCGCCAAAGTCTGACACCAACTAGGTGTTAGAAACCAAACACACAAACAGAAAGATAAAAACCATGATTGACCCAAAACTTGCTTCATCACTGACAGAAACAGGGAACGTAGCGAAATTCAAAGACGTAGGCGATCTTGTAAAAATTCGCATTACCGATTTGCAACAACGCGAACAAACAGACTTCCGCAGCGGTGAAGTTTTACGGTGGAAAGACGGCAGCCCAAAAATGCAATACGTTTTCTACGGCACAGACGTAGAAACCGGAGAAGAAACCCGCATTTTTGCTAAAGGTTTCATGCTTGGCGCAATTAAAGACGCTTTGCGGGCAGCTAACGCCAACGTCGAAGAAGGCGGCATTTTGGCAGTGCAGTTCACCCACGAAGAACAAACAGAACCTGGCTTAAATCCTGCGAAGAAATACAAGGCGCAATACCAGCCGCCTGCAAAAAGTGTTTCCGCAGACGATTTGATTTAGCCCAAAATCTGCCTGCCCGCCATGATTCCCCGACCGTGGCGGGCAGGCAACCTAACTTAGAAAGACCTAAACCAATGAACAAACAGCACCTGCTTATTTGGGGTGACAACAACAACCGCTTCTTTGTAGATGCGGTGCATGGCGCAGACCGTATAACGCTGGCAACAGTTGTTACACAAATTGACGCTGAAACAATCGCCCGCCAAATTTCCGGCTGGACTAGACGGGAAGACGGGCGACCTTTTCCGATTCATCTAGGAAGGAACACCCAATAAAATTCGGATATTGGGAAACCAACTATGAAAAAAACAGTGACCGTACTTTTATTAGTTTGTGCAATCGCTACAGCAATGGCCAGTTACAAACCACCAACAAAAACAATTGAAGAAACAGCAGCAGTAACGGTAAGCGGGCCGTCGCAACAAACCGCTGAAGAATGGGCATCACAGGAAACAGAAAGGCAACTAGTGGAATTTTTACAGGCAGCAGCAACGACCACTACCACAACGGTTAAGCCACGACCGGTAACAGCAGCGAACTTTGCGCCAGGTGACGGTTCCCGATGGGATCAGCTCGCCGCTTGCGAATGTGGCGGCAACTGGGCTTGCAATACAGGTAACGGTTTTGGTGGCGGTTTACAGTTCATGCACCAGGCAAATTATTCGACGTGGCGCAGTTTTGGCGGCACAGAATTTACCGAACACCCGTGGCAGGCGAGCCGTGAACAGCAAATTGTTGTTGCTGAACGAGTGTTGGCGCGTTCCGGTTGGGCTGCTTGGCCAGGTTGCAGCCGCAAATTTGGGTGGCTGTAAACAATGAATTGGTGGCCGTGGCTTCTATTTTGTGCCGAAATAATCGGACTAAGCATTATGACCCTTACCGCAAGGTCAGGTTTATGGTGGGGTTGGCTGATCGTAATAGCCACTATGTCAGGCCCCTGGCTGATCTACTCGCTGACAACACGCCAATGGGGATTCTTAGCTTTAACCGCATTATGGGCAAGTTCGTACACGCTAAACGCATTGAACTGGCGTAAAAAAACGGCAAACAATCAAACAATTTGGAGAAAGTAACCCCGACCAATGACCTACCAACTATTAAAAGGCAATTCTTTAGAGCTGCTGCCAACATTGGCAGAAAACAGCGTGGACGCAATCGTTACCGACCCGCCCTACGAATTAGGATTCATGGGCAAAAAATGGGACGCTAGCGGCATCGCCTACAACGTCGAATTGTGGCGTGAATGTTTGCGCGTGTTAAAACCCGGCGGCCATTTGTTAGCGTTCGGCGGGACACGCACTTACCACCGAATGGCAGTTGCTATTGAAGACGCAGGTTTTGAAATCCGCGACTCTATACATTGGCTTTACAGTTCAGGTTTCCCGAAGTCGCTGGACGTATCAAAAGCAATTGACAAGGCGGCGGGGGTTGAGCGTGAGGTGGTCGGCACGAAGAAGACCAATGTCGGCATGCAGGGCGGCAACTTCTCGGCAGGCAGTAAGACCGCTGAGGTGTCAGTCACCGCCCCTGCTACTGACGATGCAAAAAAATGGGAAGGTTGGGGTACAGGGTTAAAACCAGCGCATGAACCAATCGTGCTAGCACGCAAACCATTACAAGGCACGGTTGCCAACAATGTTTTAGAACACGGAACTGGCGCACTAAACATAGACGGCGCGCGCGTTGACATGGGAGACGAATACGATCCAACAAAGATTCAACGCCAACAAAACAGTTCCGGCGCAATCAAAGGCGCATTCGGGGCTGCGTCGCTAATCGGCAAAGAAATCCCGAAATACAACGCGCGCGGTCGTTGGCCTGCCAATGTTGTTATAAGCGAACAAATAGCAGAACAGAACCCTGAATGGTCAAACTATTTTTACTGCCCCAAGCCGTCGAAGAGAGAACGCAACGCAGGACTAGAAACACAAAACATTCACCCCACAGTGAAACCGTTAGCTCTAATGCGCTATCTGATACGACTAATAACGCCACCTGACGGCACAGTATTAGACCCGTTCGCCGGATCAGGCACAACAATGGCAGCAGCAATACAAGAAAACAAAAACGCCATAGGCATAGAACTAACCGAAGACTACTGGCCGATAATCGAAGCTCGCTGCGAATGGGCAAAAGAAAACCCTGAACAGCCAACAAAACCGGCACAACCAACCCCGACCGACTACCAACCGGAACTACCACTATGACCAACAATCAAACAGCAGCGTTGCACTATGCCGAACAAGGCTGGCGAATCGTGCCAATCACGCCAGGCGAAAAACGGCCAGCAATCCAAAACTGGACAGAAAACGCCACCGACAACCCCGAACAAATCCGGCAATGGTGGCAACAAAACCCCAACTACGGGGTAGGACTCGCCACCGGCCCCCAATCCGGCGTATTCGCCATAGACATAGACGTAACCGAAACAAAAAACGGCTACGACACCCTCACCGATCTAGAAGACCAACACGGGCCACTAGCCGAAACATTAACCAACCTGACCCCTTCCGGCGGAATGCACCTTATCTACCAATGGCCCGACGGTCACAACATAAAAAACGATGCAGGCCGCAAACTAGGCCCAGGAATAGACGTACGCGGCGAAGGCGGCCAAATCCTTATTTACCCGTCACAACACCCAAACGGCGGCATCTACCAATTTGACGCAGGGCAACCCGAAACGCCACAACCCGCACCCGAATGGCTAATAGAACTACTGACCCCCGAACCGCCCAAACCGGCAACACCAACCCAAAACGTCAGCCAAGAAGACACAGAAAGCCCAGCTGCCCGATACGTCAAAGAAACCAACTGGCCCGACCTTCTCACCGCAGACGGCTGGCAGCTCGCATTCATAGACCAACGCACAGGCGAACACCACTGGACACGGCCAGGCAAAACCGAAGGAACGTCAGCAACCACCCACTACAACGACACAGACGCACTAGTGGTATTCACCACAAGTTTGGAATGGCTGCCACCAGGCGCATACAGCCGCTTCGGTTACTACGCCTGCCGGAATCACAACGGCAACCGCAGCGAAGCAGCCAGCCAACTAGCACAAAAATACGGGCAACAAACAGAACAATGGTTCGCAGACCAAACCTTTACCGCACAAACACCACCACCACAAACAACAATTCCCCCACAAAACCGTTTTGAACTCGCCCACCTCGTCGAATGGTCCAAACTGTGGACAGACGACCGGCCCGA
>VFQT010001405.1_pt1 | contig 29182 bp, 20 predicted proteins | sample 3512381 | NCBI WGS metagenome assembly VFQT01 (sample SAMN10412376, study PRJNA504923) | tailings metagenome | isolation source: Relicate 2 Philex TSF3 active mining site | place: Philippines: Tuba, Benguet | collected 2017-08-29
ACTCTGGCGAGTTCCACTACGACTCGGCCCCCTCCCGAACTTGCTGACGCTCGTTCGACCTCCCCCAAAAAATTTTGGGGGAGGGGCGTTTTGATGAGCCGTGCTGCACGCGAGGTTGACACGAAGACGCTCGGCAATGTTCACCTGGCCGTCAGTTCTTCTCTTTCTCCGTATGTTCATATTCGGGCAACGGTGAGAATCCGAGTGCTGATTCGACTTTTTCGGCCAGCACAGCGAGTCGGCCGAACAGGCGCATTTGGGTTGTTGCCAGACGTTCGAAGGCGATGTTGGACACATAGAACATAGAGGCGAGATTGTATTCTTCGGGCAGATGAGGCATTGCAAACTCACCGAGGCTTTTGTCCCCTTCCGCATGATCGAAGGGATATTCGAGCCCGCCGATCTTCCAGTGCAGTGACTTCAGCATCTCGTAAAGCGCGTTGAGCTGTTTGATGAACAGCTCAATGAAGCTCCGGTTCTGCATGTTCTCATCCAGGTGATGGAGCGAGATGATGGCTCGCCGGGACATCAGCCGAATGCCTCGCAGGTCACCCATGATGTCCGTGATTTCCAGAGTATGACGGACAAGCCGGACCACATCGTCACGCACTGATTCACCATCCGGGACTTTGGGAATCACTTTGGGATGAGTCGCCAGTCGCAGGGCCGCAGACAGACGTTGTCCTGCAGCCGCTTCATAATCCAGCATCGACAAAGCCAGATGCCCAAGCCCCTCTTCAGCAAGGCGCGCGTATTGCGAGGCCGTTGTCTTCTTTGCGAGAGCCGTGTTAATGATTTCGACGCGCACGCGAGCCTGCTGGAGCATCTCCAGAGAGGACGCATCCATCTGAGAACTCTCTGCTGATGAATGGCGCTCGAGCAGCTTGCGATAGCCCTCACAGTATTCCAGCATCTCTTTGCGGGATGCCTTCAGCTCCTGAAGTGTTTCGTTAGGCTGCTCACAGGCCTCCGCCGCGTCTTTGGCCAGAGGAAACGGGTAGAAGACCGGCATGTGGACCTGAAAATAGCGGTGCAGCGTCTTGGCCGCCGCCATTTCGACTTTCTTTCGCTCCACCAGATCTTCAATCGGGTACAGCAGCCCGTCGTTGAAGCGTGAACCGAGAACAGCTTTGTAATACTCCAGAGTACACTGTTCCGCGTGCTTTCGGATATCACGAAAGAGCATCGACGCGGCCGCTTTCTCAAGACTCTCCGGGATCTGAAACGCACCGCGAGATGCGTATTTTTTGGCATTGTCAAAGCGTGCCTGCTGGCTGGGATGGGTATCAAACCATCGCGTTGTCTGCTTAGACTCATGTTCATCGATGAGCTTGCGGAGCTTCGGCGACACATCATCAAGACTCATTGCAATGAGCCTTGGAAAGTCGTCCACCAGTCGACCTTCCTTGTAGAAGTCGATCAGATCGTCCTGAGCAAGCTGTTCTGCATAGCCAAGTGCAATGATGCGTCGATGGGTGGCCATGAACGCAGCGTCTCCCGACAGAGCCACTTCCACTCGATCCGCATCGAACTCCATCTGTCGCACCAGCAGGAAGCTGATTGCGTTCGTCAGACAGAGAAACAGCCAGATCACACTGCGTGCAACCGACACGCCGATATACAGAATCCAGCGTGCGGCCCACAAGTGGATGCCGTTCCCGCTGAGGTGGTTCTCGAGCCATTCATCCGTCGCATCACGTGCAACAAGCGATCGGGCAAGCCATGAATTGATGGATCGAATCAGGAAACTGATCCGCATTCCGAATCGCTGTGAGAAGTGACCAAACTCATGGGCCAGCACACCGGTGAACTGTCGCAGTGTCAGTCGATAGGCGAGCGGAATTCCTATGACAAGCTGCAGGCGACTGGAGAATGGATTCGCACTCAGAAACGCGGCAGCTGCATTCGCCTGCATGTTGATACAGATTCGATCAGGAGACGGGGCACCGATACTTTCACACAACCGTTCAACAAACGAATACAGTTCCGGTTCATCGCTTCTCTTCAGTTCCGTCAGCTTGCTGTCCGCAGATCCTCGAATAAAGAACGGCTTGAACAGAAAAAAGATAACGAAGGGGCCAAAGAACAGAGGAATAACGTACAGCAGAATTCCGATCAGGCCGGTACTGCAGAGCATGGCGTTTCCAACCACGTGCCTGAAATACAGCCAGACTGAGAATGCCGCTGTGAGGATGTAGCCAACCGGGATCAGGAGCACCATCGCTGCAACAAGACCAAGAGAAAGTCGGTACATGCCTGTCATGACGGGTGTCGTAACCGGACTGGAAACCGAATTCAGCAGGATGTCCCGATGGCGTACGCAGGCAGGCTGCCGGCCCGGTTCCGCTTCCGTACGCGCCCTGCTGCGTCGCTTAGGACCTGTCTGCAGAGCTGACATCCAGTTTTGATTGGCACCTTGAGAGGTCGCAGAACTTTTTGACACGGGTGCTTACTTCCTGAAGAAACAGCAGAGAGGTATCACACGAACAGGACCGCACATCAGGGCAGCGGGATCCCGTCACGCACCGGGCAGGAGAAAACGTCTTCGGCAGCGAGCGTCGTTGACTTTCCACGAGACTTGCGGTCGCCTGAAGCAGGCGTCTGCAGTATGAGCCGAACGTCGTCAGAAATTTCTTCAGGGAGTTCCGCCGCTGTCTGATAGATGACGACGACCTTCCCATGAATCGCCTCCGTCACGGCCGCGCTGTCGGTGACAAGCAGGAACGTACAGTCTTCGGGCACGACAGCAAGTTTCTGCTTTCCTTTCAGAAACCGGACTCCTGAGACGTCCGGAGCAACTTCCGGGATCGCCTTCTCCTCTTCCCCCTCACCTTCATTTTCATTTTTTGCTGCGTTGGCGCTGGCGTCGATCGCCGCTGGTTCGGCAGACGTCTGAATGACTCGCCGCATCTGCCACGGCACCGGAACGGCGATACGTCCACCAGACTGGACCACCGGGATTCCTCCCGAAATTCGTGGTGACCACGGAGCAGTAAGTTCGCCGTCGGACACAGCCGTTGCCTTCAGGCGAACACTGGATTCACCAGGCCGCAGGACAGTAATCTCCTCAATGCCGGAAAAGCCACGACCGCGAACGGTCAGTGTTTTGGATTCCTTATCTGTCGACAGAGATTCGATCGCCAGCGGGAGTGATTTCGCCTGAAACTCAAGGAGCCGAATTTCCGGATCTCCGATCTCAGGAAACGAAGCGGAAGCATCCGTTGCAGCCGTGAGGATCCCGGCATCCACGACCTTCCGAGTCATGACCGTCAGAGGTTTTCCACCGGCCTCAATGATCTCCTCTGTCCAGACAGCAAGCAGATCCGCACCGCCGGCGTTTGTGATTTTCGCAGGAGTACCCTGCACGGTAACAAGATCCAGCAGTTCTCCATCAGGCAGGCTGAACACAAACAGCGCCCCATCCCTGGTCGCAACGTTCAGAGTCTTGTCAGCACCAAATGCGATGTCGGAAACTGTCAGTCCGCCCATCGACCGTTTGAAAACCACGCCATTGGCCTGCATCGACAGGACTTCGACCATTCCACCGCCAGCCACAGCCACAAGATAGTCCCCACCAATGATAGGACGATTTGCTGCAATGAACTCGATCGGGATGTCGGCAAGAAACGAGGTTTCGGGGAACTCAGGACCGTTGAACCAGTGAATCTGTCGATCGGCCCCACCTGTCACGTATCCGTTTCCAATGGGTGCAGGGCAAACGCGCCGAATCGGTGCAGCAAATGTCTGCTCGACAAGGGTCTGACCATAGAAGTTGAAGATTCCTGCTGGCCCGTCTTCGGTCGCAAAAATAACCTGTGAGTCCGCCGCCCAGACGCAGTCAACGATCGGACGGTCAGTGATCCTCACCGTCTCTTTCTTGTTTCCCTGAGGATCCAGAATGGTGAGCAGACCATCGTCCCCCACGGCGATAAATCCCCCTCGGCCCTTTTCAACGGGAAATAGTGTCACCGGTGTCTGAAACTCCGGAAGATCAAACTCCTGATTGCTCCCGGAGACTCGAAGCGTCCCTTTCCCGCTGGCACTGCGAGTCAGCGACGTATTCTGATCCTGACTCACAAAGATGTTTGTTCTCTCGAACTTTCCGGTTTGGTCCTTCTTGTTCGAACTGGGATGAGGCAAGCCGGTCAGATCCAGCGTGCGGCTCGGTACGATCACTCGAGGAGCATTCGAGTCCGCCTTCTCAACGTTTGCGGGCGGCATTTCGGCCCCATTGCGAGCCTCTGTCACAGGAGGAGGTGTTGGCACTGCTGGCGATGGCTGATTTTCTGCAACCGCGTTTGTTGCTGCCGGCCGTTCTGCTTCCGCGCTTCGTTCAGCTTCCGCAATCCGGTTCGCCTCAGCCCACTTCGCTGCCCGCTCTGCCTTTTGTTTCTCCATCTCCTCCGTTTGCAGGCGATTCTTTTCGAACTGTTCCGCCTGACGTTGCGCGAGGGCCGCTTCCGCGTCATTCTGAATCGATATCCGCTGCCAGAAGGCTCCCGCCAGAGAACCAAACAGCAGAAGAGTCGACGCCAGCGGAACGACATAGTTCACCAGCAGAGCACGTCGTTCCTCCCGACGTTTCACATCGTCCACTGTCGGAATGACGACGGTAACAAAATCGATCTCGCAAACCGGACACCGTCTCGATTTCCCGATATCACCTTTGTCACACGGAATGAACTCTTCACAAATCGGGCATTGGGTCTGCATCGTGGCGGGATCTTCGTCGAATTGCTGGTGGGCAGCGTCCGTACCGGAGGTTCACTACAGGCAGGTAAGTAGACAAAAACTTCCCCCATCATGCAATCTGGCCGCGACCCCAAAATGTGTCGTGGATCTCGCCAAATATCCCAAAACTCTCGCTGATGGCAGGAACTCTGGCGAGTTCCACTACGACTCGGCCCCCTCCCGAACTTGCTGACGCTCGTTCGACCTCCCCCAAACGGGGTTTGGGGGAGGGGCTTTTTTTTGGGGGGAGTCAGGGCACCTTTGCAGCTTCATACACGACCTTGCCACCAACGATTGTCGTGATCACTTTTGTGCGAGTGATCTCCTCCGGCGGAACGGTGAAGATGTCCTGGGACAGGATCACCAGATCGGCCAGCATGCCGGGTTGCAGTGTTCCCTTTGACTGCTCGGCAAACTCGGCTTGTGAGGAGCCGACGGTGTAGGCTCGGACGGCTTCTTCGACAGTGATCTTCTGTTCGGGGACCCAGCCGTCGGGGTTCTTGCCATCCAGTGTTCGTCGAGTCACCGCGGCGGCGATGCCCTGAATGGGATCGAGTGTCGCGACGTTCCAGTCGGAACCGAACGCAAGGATCGCACCAGCATCGAGCAGTGACCGAAACGCATAGGTCCCCTTTGCTCGCTCGGGCCCAATTCGTTTCAGAGCCCAGCGACCATCGTCAGCACAGTGCATCGGCTGCATCGAAGCGATCACACCGACCTCAGCAAACCGAGCAATGTCTTCCATCCGAAGGTGCTGCGCATGCTCAATGCGAAACCTTCTGTCTCGCTTGCCGTTGATTCGACTGACCTGATCGAAGATCGTCAGCATCTGATCATTCGCTTTATCACCAATCGCGTGCACAACGACCTGCAGCCCTGCTCGATCCGCGGCCTGGACTCGCTGAAGCATTACGCCATCCGGAAACATTTCATCGCCCGGCAAACCGGACGTCGTCGGACTGTCGAGGTACGGTTCAAAGAACAGTGCCGTCGTGGATCCAAGGCTGCCGTCGGCAAAGCCCTTCAGTCCACCTTCACGCATCCAGTCGTCACCAACCGCTGCTTTCAGGCCCGCATCGGCGGACTTCCTCCATGCCGGCAGCGGTGCGAAGGCGTAGATGCGCGTCTTGAGTTCTGCTCGCTGTTGAAGAGCCCGATAGACATCGACGTCGCCGGCTCCCGACATATCCTGCACGCTGGTGACTCCCAATGACGCCGCATAATCCGTGGCCGCCTTTGCAGCTCGCAGACGGGATTCGAAAGAAAGCCCTGGGATGCGGCGAGACACCAGGGACATCGCCGCGTCTTTCAAAATGCCGGTCGGTTCGCCCGTCTGAGCATGCCGAACAATCAGTCCTCCATCCGGATCGGCCGTGTCCTTCGTGACTCCTCCCAGTTGCAAAGCCAGCGAATTCGCGAGAGCCATGTGGCCGTCCAGTCGGCTGATCATCACGGGGTTATCGCGAGTCACGGAATCGATCCATTCGCGATCCGGCAGTTCACCCGAAGGCCAGTTTTCATGATCCCAGTCACCGCCCGTGATCCACTGCCCTTTCGGAAGCGTCGCCGCAAAGTCACGAAGCCGCGAGACGAATTCTTCCTTCGTCTTTGCATCCCTCAACTGAACCGACGACAGCTGCAGACCACCGGAAAGAAAATGCACATGAGCATCATTGAAGCCCGGAACAACCACCTTCCCGTTAGCCTCGATCACTCGTGTTTCCGGCCCGATGAATTTCTCAACCTCAGGGCGACTGCCAACCGCAAGGATCCTCTCGCCACGACAGGCAATCGCTTCGTGGACAGAGTCCTCCTTGTCCATCGAATGAACACGAGCACCGAGGACAATAACGTCCGCAGTTTCTGCCAGCCTCGCCTGAACAAAGCCTGAAAGAGGACCGACAAAGGAAACCAGCAGGGTGATGAAAGAAGCGAGGGGCTGCATGGGGCGGTTTTCAGTTTTCAGTTTTCAGTGAGCAGTGAGCAGTGAGCAGTGAGCAGTGAGCAGTGAGTTACTATGAATGATGATGGCTGTCATCTGTCAGAAACGCAATCGCGACTGCACACCGACATCGAGAACCTGTTATTGTGCAGCCTGTGGTGTGACAAACCGACAGACAGGTCTACAGTTTCAGGAAATCCGATGCCGACCATCTTCCCAATCCTCAAGCCACACGACTGGCCTCACCGTCACCTGGTCGCTCATCGGTTGATTGGCGACAATATTCCTGGTGCTCCTGTCGTGGCCTTTGGGTTCGATGCGGGTCAGCAGTATCAGTTTGTCCCGGCCAGCAAAGTGGGAGACCTGGAGTCTCTGTTTGTTGAAGCGCTGGGCAACCTGGCGACACTGAATTACGGCTGGGAACTGGGTGAATCGAACGGGTTACCCTTTGCAGCCAGTTCGGGCAAGGAATTTTCCGCAGAGCGAGTTCTCGATTCAAAGGCCATGCAGGAGTGCCAGCGTCTTCTGAAGGCGAAGCGAATTCTTGTCGCGGCTCCTCGCCGAACCTGCCTCATGGCCACTCGCGAAGGACTCCCTGACGATGTCATGGCGCTGTTTGTTCAACTTGTGTTCCACACCTACAACGATGATTCGTACGGACACGCTCCGATTTCCCCGGCGATCTTCGTTCTGGAAGATGGCGTCATTCAGAGCGTGCTGATTCCATCGGAGAAGCCAGACACATCTTCTCCCGCTCTCAAGCCAAAACCGTGGTGGAAATTCTGGCGATAGCATCTGCCAGAGAGTGCTGCCGGGGCCCTGCTCGATTTCCCCGGCCCGGTTCCCAACGATTGACGTCAGAATCGTTTCGATCGTTACGGTCTGCCATTGGACGCTGATGTCCGGAAGGCAGTTTCGATACGACCCGGGAAAGTTCGCAAGTCCACGCAGACTGCTGCGATATCGATGTCACGAATTGCCGCGCGACCTTTGCGCTGTCATCTTTGGTGCTGCAGTTTCCTCCCGCCTGCGGCCATCAAAGTAAGACACTCACAACGAAACACGTCCTGACATTGAATGTTCCCGGAGCAGCGGAATGACAACAACGCTGGTGAATTCCAATGAGTCTCTGATGGATGCCGTGCGAGCGGTCGCGACATCGGATGACTGTGAACTGCCGATGCTGCCCGAGGTTGCCGCAGAGCTGCTTCGCCTGACAAATGATGTTGACTGCGAAGCATCCGACATCGTCGCATTGATCAAGCGTGACCAGTCGCTGACCACTCATCTTCTTCGCATTGCGAACTCGGTGCGTTACAATACGGGCGTCACAGTCTCATCTATCCAGCAGGCGGTTGCTCGGCTTGGTTTGATCTGTGTTCGCGAAATCACCGTGCTGATTTCCTGCCAGTGTCGTATCTTCGATGTGCCGGGATTTGAAAAGGACGTCAGGATTTCATTCCGACGTTCGCTCGCCACCGGTGCGTTTTGTCAGGAAATTGCCCGCGTTCGACGTATGAATGTGGAAGAAGCCTTCTTGAGCGGACTGCTGCACGACGTCGGCCGCCCGATTCTGTTTCAGGCACTGGCCGATCGCCGTAAGAAGCACGGGCTGAATGCGACCGACGCGGAAATCATTCAGGCAGCAGAAGACCATCGAGTCGTTCTGGCGGCCCGACTCATTGGTGCATGGGGTCTGACTGATCGCGTGGCCGAAGCCGTTCAGTACCAGTTGAATCCCGAACAGGCGCCGAACAGTGTTCTTCAGGCCGCCGCCGTCAGACTTGCAATGGATCTGGCGATGAACGCGCTGGATCCAAACTCGATGTCGTTCGACGAATCCAATCCTCATCCGATGCTGGCCGTCCTCGGTCTGTATTCGGAACAGTTCAATACCATCGCCCGACACAGGGATGAAATTCTGGAGTGGGTGAACAGCACAACATGATTACAAACCGACACGACTACGATGTCATTGTGATTGGCAGCGGACCTGCCGGTCAGAATGCAGCCCTGGAAGCAGCTTCACGCGATGCTCACGTTCTTGTTGTCGAACGTGAAGCAGCCGTTGGCGGAGCCTGCGTCCAGTATGGAACCATTCCCAGCAAGACACTGCGAGAAACCGCTTTGTCCCTGACCACGTTCCAGCGACGCAGCGGCGATGTCTACAGGATCTCGCACGATGCTCAGCTAAGCGTCTGCAGTCTGATGAAACGCCTGAACGATGTTGTTCACGCGTATCAGGAAACAACACGACGCAGCCTCGAATTTGCCAGCATCAGTCGCGCCTGGGGCAAGGCTCGTTTTCTGTCGGCCAACGAAGTCCATATCGAAACCATCAGCGGCGAAAAGACGATTGCCTCCGCCGAGACGATCGTGATCGCCACCGGCTCGCGTCCTCGAAACCCGCCCAATATCCCCGTCGATCATGAGAACATTCTGGACAGTGATTCGATTCTGTCCATGTCGTATCTGCCTCAGTCGATGCTTGTCTTTGGTGCCGGTGTGATTGCTTGTGAGTACGCTTCGACGTTCGCAGCGCTGGGTGTGAAGGTCACGATGATTGATCGTGGCGATTATCCGCTGAGCTTCCTGGATCCCGAGATTGTCAGCTTCTTCGTGCAGCAGCTGGAAGTGAGTGGCGGCTGTTTCCGAGGCAAGAGTGATGTTCAGTCGGTGAAGTTCGACGGCATCAGTGCGGTGAAGGCCACACTTTCCAGCGGTGAAGTGCTGAAGGCAGACAAGGCCTTCGTGGCCCTCGGTCGTGTCGCGAACCTCGAATCACTGGATATTGCAAAAGCGGGACTCACGGTTAACGAACGAGGACTGCTGACCGTCAACGAATACTGCCAGACTGCGGTCCCGAACATCTATGCGGTCGGTGATACGATTGGTCCTCCATCGCTCGCATCTGCGTCGATGGAACAGGGACGGCGATCCATGTGCCATGCTCTCACAGGGAAATTCCGTGAAGGCCAGGGGTCGCTTCCTGCCGGAATCTACTCCATCCCGGAACTGGCGACGGTGGGAATGACGGAACGTGAAGCTGTGGCTCAGTTCGGCAACCCGATTGTCGCGAGAGTCCCCTGGGATCGCGTCGCTCGCGCACACATCATGGCGTCGACGTCGGGTGTGCTGAAACTGGTCACGGATCCTCAGGGCGAACGCGTTCTGGGCGTTCAGATTGCCGGTGACAGTGCGACAGAACTGATTCATATCGGCCAGATGGCAGTCATCGGAAACATGAACGTGGATGTGTTCGTGAACAACACGTTCAACTTTCCAACGATGGCAGAAACCTATCGCATCGCCGCCCTGGACATTCTGCAGCAGCGGGAAATCCTGCGAGGCTCCGCTGTTGGAAGAACCTTTTTCCCCCAGCGCATTCGGCCGGAAATCGGCTCGGGAATTTAGCCAGAGGTGGCGGGGATAGGAGTCAAGGGAATCAGAAGAGTAAGGCGAATTATGGTTCAGCGAAACGGTTAGCCAGAGACGTCGGACTACCGAATGATTGTCGTCAGTTCCTGCAACACTTCATCAGTGACGGTGATAGTCCTTGCGTTCGCCGAGAATCCTCGTTGAGCAATAATCAGTCGAGTAAATTCCAGGGCAAGGTCGACGTTGGAACCTTCCAGCTGGCCCGATCGCACTGATCCTCGATTGCCCGTCAGTGCGGTACCGAATTCCGGATTACCGCTGGCCAGTGACGCTTCGTAGTAGTTTGCTCCGACTGAGACCAGTCCATCAACGTTGCGGAACGAAGCAATCGCCAGCTGAGCGAGAGGGATGCTGAGTCCGTTGGTTGCCAGACCAAACAATGTTCCGTCAGTGTCCATCTGAACTTCGGCGAGTTCGCCTGGCGGATAACCGTCCGGGGAAAGTTCCAGCGACGATGCGATACCCAGCTGAGTCAACCCGTCGAACTTGCCAGGCTCGCCAAAGTAGAGTTCAACATTCTGAGGCGATGGCTGCCCGTCAAACTGCACGGTAATGTTGATGTCACCCACACCCGTGCCGGTCACCTGAGCAAACGAACCATTCGCAGAAAACGACACGCCCTGAACTTCCGCATCCAGCATGACTCCGTCGATCGGAGAAACGTCGGCCACCATGTTCCACGAACCATTCGCCTGTTTGGTAAACGTGAGGCCGATCGAATGGGCTGCACCACTTTCGTCGAAGACCTCCACAGCCTGGTAGACCGTGTCAGCATCCTTGCCTTTGTCCGTTTCAATCATTTCAACATTTTCCCAGTCGGACCGACCGGTATTGGTCGGGCCGTCTGTAAATGTGATGTTCAGGAATGAAGGCCCGGTGCTATTGTCAGTAGCAACGATGTTTCCGAAGCTGTCCAGTGAGACCGTGGCACCACCAAAGGCCGCATTGAGTCGATTGATCAAGTCCTGTACCGTCGTTGTCTCATCGACATTCATGTCAGTCAGATCCGGCAGCGAACCATCAGGTTTTCGCCCGGAGATCATCAGTCGGTCAGTGCCAGTATAGTCGACAGTATTTGTATCAAGTTCATTCAACAACGTCGTGAGTGCAGCAGGATTTCCACCCACGGTCAGTGGTGCCGACGTGGTCAGTTCCTGAGACACAGGGCCTGTCGACAGAGACGACAGGTTCCCCTTTACGTTCAGCGTGGATGTAATGAGACCCGGGATGTTCGTGCCTTTGGGGACATAGATTCGATTGTCACCGGCCTGTTGAAACGAAGGCAGGTCACCATTGGCCTCGCCGACAGTCCCGAATCGCTGAACAAGATAACCGGTGGAAGGGTCCGAGAGGTATCCGCTTTCATCCAGCGAAAACGCCCCCGCTCTCGTGAAGTAGACTCGTTCTGCCGATGTCGCGACGAAGAATCCCCCGCCATCGATCGCCATGTCCAGATCGTTACCCGTGGCTTCAAGATTGCCCTGAGCAAAGTTCAGGTCCACCTGAGACAATCGGCTTCCGGTACCAATCTGAACGGCATTCACGCTGCCCAGAAGTCCCGTGGATGACGACGATGATCCTCGCTGCACTTCATACATCAGGTCAGAGAACAGGGCACGGGAAGACTTAAACGCCGTTGTGTTAAGGTTGGCGAGATTATTACCAACGACTTCCAGCATCTTCTGATGTCCACGAAGACCTGAAATCCCGGTTAAGAGCGAGTTGGCCATGGTTCTGTCTTCCAGGAACGTTCGTTCCTGCCTCCTTGAGACAAAATTCGGTGATTACTTTTCGTGGAAACTCTTACGTCACATTCCGTGTCGCCGAAGCGACTGGATTTAATTGCTCAGTTCCGTCACGTCCGTCGCAATTCCCTGAATGTCACTCATCGGCATGAATGTATTGCCAATCCGAACCAGGACCTGTCCCGAGTCCGGCTTGATCTCCGAAACAACGCCGACATCGCCAGTGGCGTCGCCATAACGGACACTCTTGCCCAGCAGGCCGGCACCCGCGTTCAGCAGCTGCAACTGCGACAAGTCACTGTTGCCCGATGTCTCAACCAGCTTGTCCAGCTTCTCCCCGACTGACTTGAACTCGCTGTTCAGATTCTCGATTCCTTCGACGGTCGAAAACTGCGCCAGCTGCTGCAGAAATTCCTGCTGCCCGACCGGCTGCATCGGATCCTGATTCTGAAGCTGAGTCGCCAGCAGCTGCAGGAACTGATTCTTTCCCATCTCAGCATTGAACGTTGTACTCGACATCCCTTTTCCTCCTTACAATGTCCTGTTGTCGCCAGACTTCGAACCGCCCATCAGGCTCGAAAGCTCAGAGCTTTTGAAGACTCCTGCGGACCATTCGTTGCGGAGACGCTCCGACTGCCCGCCGAACCATTCACTCCTCGTCGGCTTCCCGTGGATCGCAGCCCCATACCGGACTCACGAGCGTCAGACGACTCACGTCGCTGACTGGACGAAGAATCACTCTGCCCCATCATTCCGGGCGTCAAAAATTCCAGTGCTTTCAGATTCAGATCCTGGCTCTTCAGCTGCTGTTCGATTTCCGATCCGCGTGCCAGCAGCATGTCCATCGTCACGGCTTCTCGCGCAGTGACACGAACCGCCAGCCCTTCCTTTGTTTTCGACAGCTCGATCGTCATCTCACCCAGTTCCGGTGGATCAAGACGGACGGTCAGCCGATCGTTTTCGGAATTGCTGCCACGCTCAAGATGCTCAAGCACAGCTCGTGACACCTGAGAAGACAATGGCTGGCGAACTTCTGCAGTCAGCGTAGATGCAAAATCCGGTGCAGCGCCGCTTGTGACCGCTCCGGCAGACGATGCCGATGCGCCGGACATACCTGCCGATGACGATGGTGAGGCCGATTCCACGGTACCTGACTGGAGAGCGGAGTTACCGGATTCTGATCCGGGGCTGCGGCGGCCGGGCAAGTCGCCTCCCTGTGTCATGGTGGATGTCAGGTTCGTCACGGCCTGCACATCATTGCCTGCCTGAGCGGGTACTGCGACAGCGGCGTTCTCCAGAGTCGGTTCCAAAATGGCTCCTGCAATTCGCTGCCCGGATGTCCCGACCGTTCCAACAACCCCGCCCTGGCTGGCAGCGCCGATCGTCGATGAGGTCGTGGATGTCGCACTTTCTGCAGTTCGCTGCAGCGCGGAGATAATCTCTTCCGTCACGTCATCAGGGTCGGCCTGAATCGTCATCAGCGCATCTGATGGTTTCGTGACTTTCAGAACAGGTGTCGCTGGTGTCGCAGCTTCGGCCGTCTGATTTGCCTCAAGTGCCCCGGAGGTCTGAATCGCGCTGAGTCGAAGTTCGCCCAGCGTATCTGCGACCGACGTTGCTGGCTGGTCCGGGACGCTCTCTGTCTCCGGCAGCTCTGTGACAATCTCAGCCTTCAATGAATCAACAGAGTTGTCTTCCGAAGTCTGAGTCTGCTGGCTGTTCAGCAATGGTCGCAGCAGTTCTTCGACAGATGCATCTGTGGTTTCAGTTGTCTCTGAAGCGGATGATTCTGCCACGACTGGCGTCGCAGCGGTCAGAGCAATGCCTGCATCCTGCTTCTGATTCGACTGGCTGGTCGTCTGCGATTCTGTCGTCAGCGTCTGAGAGGCTGACTCCGAACTGGTTGATTTCGTGCTGATCGCAGCAACTGGACTCGCTTCCTTCGTGGTGTTGTCTTTTGGCGTCTCCGCCTTTGGCTGCTGCACCTGACCGGATGCCATCATCGCCTGGTTCAGCATATCGGAGAAATCGTCGTCGTCGGAATCCGCTTCCGGCTTTTCTTTCTCCACCGGCGCTTCTTCATCGCTTTTCCTGACGTCGTCGGAACGTCGCGCGACGGGCGCTTCATCGACCGGTGCAGTCGGTTCGATTCTGCGAGGCTCAATGGGAGCCGTCTTCAGAAAGTCTGCACCAACTGGCAATGCTGGAGTGATAACCATGGGTATTCAGCGTCCTGCGTTTCAGGGCATCTGCCCCGATCCCAATGTGATCTGCCGGTCCTGGTCTGAAGGTTTCGAAGCTCGTTCCCTTCAGCCATATTTTCCGCGCGATCCACTTGCTACGCAGACGGCATACCATCACGACTCTTCCGACCCTGGGGATTTTTCCTTCCTTCGTTTCAAAGGCTGTGATTTGACGGGACTTTTTCCGCGGAAAGTTGGCAAGTTCTTTGAATCAGTCCAGAATCACACTGAGTTTGCGGAAACTTTTTCCCGGGCGACAGCACTACTCGGACTTCTTTTCCTCTTTCGCACCACCGCTCTCCGCATCTTTCGACGGAGTTGACTTGTTCTCGGGAGATATCGCTGCTTCTTCCTGCTTTTTGAGCCACGACTTTCCAGCGTCCGAGGCAACAAATTCGGAATATTCGGGCACTGAAGACAAGTCGCGAAACTCGAGGCCGAACGTCTTGCCGACGTCATCCAGAAGTCGAGCCGTCTCGCCAAAGTTCTTCGTACGGAGCGACACAGCGATCTCCATCCAATACACGTCTGAACGGTCCGGACAGACCGTCTTGACTCGAACAACGGCTTCTCTGGCGGCGTCTGCTTTTCCGGTCGCCAGCAGCGCATCGACCTTCAACAGATCCAGATATGGATCCTCAATCACCTTCTGCAGCCGGTCGACAATCTGGATCACATCCTCATGACGTCCCTGCTTCTTGCGAAGCGCGAACAGTGGAAAGTCGGAACAGGGCTGACCGGGCGCGGCCTTGGCCAGTTCCTCCACGACCTTTTCCTGCTCAGCATCTCCAAGACCCTGTGAGATCACAAGGCGTGTCATCAGGATGGCTCGGTCCTGCAGGAGCTCCGGAGAGAGTTCTTCAAACTTCGCGAATGCTTCCGCGAACTTCTCCTGGCTCGTCAATCCGTTGATGGCACGCAGCACGTCCCGGTTCTCGAGGATCTGGGCTTCTGATCCTGTCAGTTTGCCAACGATCGATGGATCTTCCGCCGCGAGAGCAGGAATCAGGACGCGACGAACAGACTCGGAGATCGATTCACCGGAAAGATACAGGTACACGTTCGTGATTAGCGGCTTGTCGCCCGAGACTTCGACGACCAGTTCATGGTAATTGACGCCACCATCTTCCGGCATGGTCAGACGGTACAGAGGACGAAGCTGGCCGTCTTTGGAGATCAGCCGGACAAAACGATAGTCACCTCCAATGCGCACCGCGGCAACGATCTTGTCCGGCAGGTCGGAAACACCTTCAACCTGCATCAGACCTCGAACAACTTCTTCCTTTTCCTCGGGGACCACAACAAAGCCGGAAAGAATCTGATCCATCAGCTGTGCCTGATCCACCAGCTTCCCCAGCTCTGAGGAACTCTGATGAGCAACAGCGGCGTCCAGCTCCTTCACAAGATCCTTCACCTGCTGCTCACTGGCGGCTTTCAGGATGCGCGGGCTGATCGTCACTTTCGGTGTCGAATCTTCCGTCTTCGCAGTGGTCTTGTCCGTCGTAGCTGTCGCGGACGGAGTTTCACGGCTGCACCCAGGGCTGAGGCAGCCGAGTATCACAGCAAACAGAATCACTGCAGGCCGGCGAGTGATGTTCATTCGAGTGTCTTTCAGACGCAGGAAGCGGACATAATTTCCGACCGCATTCTGGATCAGCCACCACAATCTGTCGAACCGCGAAGCCTGAAGTCTCACCGAAGACAAATCACGCCGACCCGGAAGCCGCGCGGGCAACGCTGTGATGGATTTCTCAAAGCAATTTCGAGGAATCCCCAGTCGTAGTGGAACTCGCCAGAGTTCCGGCCAACAGCGAAACTCGTCGGATCTCTGGCGAGATCCACTACGAATTCCGTGACCGTCGCGATTGAAAGAATGGCTACTTGGCTGTCAGCTCCTTCAGAGCATCGATGACCTGATCATCATGCCCGTCGACTGACACTTTCTTCCAGAGCTTCGCAACTTTGCCGGCCGGATCAATAATGAACGTCGATCGCTGGATGCCCATCGACACTTTTCCGTACATATTCTTTTCCCGCCAGGCGCCAAACTTTTCGGCGAGCGCGTGATCAGTGTCAGCAAGCAGCGGGAAGTTGAGTTCGAACTTCTGTGTGAACTTCTGGTGCTTCTCAACGCTGTCGGCACTGACACCCAGAACCACAGCGCCCAGGTCCTCAATCTCCTTCTGGCGATCTCGAAAGGCACAGGCTTCACGCGTACAGCCTGGAGTATCATCCTTCGGATAGAAGTACAGAACGATGTACTTTCCCTTGTAGTCTGACAGCTTCACTGTGCTGCCATCCGTCGCCTTCAGGGAAAATGCCGGTGCCTTTGCCGGTGGTTCAATCCAGTCCGCCATGGTGTCTTACTTTCCGATTCGTGCCGACGCTCTCTTAGCGCGGCCAACAAAAAAAGCCTGACTCGATCCGACTTGTTCCAGATTCCGGGGGGAACGATCTGGATCCGTCACTGTATCGAAACTCAGGCTTTTTATAGTCGTCTCAGGAAACTTGTCCTATCGAACGACCGGAATGTTTCAGTGGCATTCGGGCAAACGGCTGGGGACAGCCGTGCTACGCTGTGCAGAACGGCTGTCCTCAGCCGTGTGGCATCTCTTTCTGCGATTCCATGCCCGTTCATGCCAGTGTGGTCTGAGCAGTTGAGGACACGGCTCTACACTGTGTGATCAGTTGTCTTCGCCGGAGACATCACCGGCACCGAAGAATCCGGGAGCTGTTGCACGAGCCCGCTCGGGAAGCTCATGGTCCGCAAGCACTGTGATTCGAACCATTTCGGCCGTGCTGTTCACACCCAGCTTGCGAGCTGCATTGGCTCGATGTTTTTCAATGGTCTTCACGCTGATCTGAAGTTCCTGAGCAATGCTCTTGTTGGCAAGACCACTCGACACCAGCTGAACGACCTGCAGTTCGCGACGTGACAGTCGACGAATCTGCTGGCGAGCCGCGTCGCGTCGTGACAGCCAGCTTCGGAATGCGTTCTCTTCACCGGAAACAGCAGAGGAGCCGGCTGGAGCTGCGGGAGCAAGTGTCTGAATCATCTCAAAACCTCGTCAGTGAGTTTTCTGTTTCGCTAGTCCCGGATAACTGCGTTTGATTTATCTGTCAGTGGATTTCTTCGGGCTGCACCGGCGTCAGTCTTACGACCGGAATCAGCATTTTTCGAAACCATGAAAGTTACGGGCAGTTCCTCTGGGTGAATCCTGGTACTTTGCTCGCTCTGGAGTTGTTGCTCTGTGAATCGAGGGGATTATCAGGAACTTGCATGAAAACACCCGTAGCAAAGCGCCTTACCAACGAATTGCTGTGGTCACCCCAACCTCGTCGGACTTTCCCTGAGAGGAAACCCTCGCATATCAGGCAGCACTAGTACAGGTCGTGAATCCCCCTACTCGAGTTGCTGTTTATAGCGGCAGGGCGCGAGCCCTCCGGTCAGTCTGCGTGATGAATTCACCGGACGGCTTGCGCCGTTCCGCTGCAAGGTCTTTCTCAGCGTGGCTTGCCAGGGAGTGGAAATGGTTATTGATGATTGGAGATTGAAAATTGCAAATTGAGACAACGCCAACACAGGCCCTTTCATTTTGCAATTTCCATTTTTCACTAACCATTAACCCTTAACCTGAACCACACACCAAGAACGAAGAACCAGGAACCATTCGTCCTGACCACCGGGTTGACTTTGCAAGTCCGGCTCCCCCATTCGCCTCGCGTAAAACGCTGCGTTTGCCCACATTTCGAGTGCAAACCTTGACCATCGGAGTACGATGAAATACAAGCCGGATCCTGCCTTTTCAGTCTTTCCTTCCCCTGCCCCGCCCGTTCTTCGACTTGCGTCCTACTTTGGTTCACAAAGTACGCGCTGACCTTTTCAGGACTGTCCGTATGCTGACAATCACAGGTCGCCATCATGGTCGTTCCTCCGGCTTCTGCGACGGTATCTCCCGGCGCGATTTTTTGACGATTGGAAGCATGGCGCTCGGAGGCATCAGCCTGGCTCAGACGCTGCAGGCGGAAGAACAGTCCAGCAAGGCTCGAGGTCACAAGGCGATTATCAACATCTATCTTCCAGGCGGCCCGCCGCATCTGGACATGTGGGATCCGAAGCCGGATGCTCCGGCGGAGATTCGCGGGGAGTTCGCGGCGATCCCGACAAACGTGCCTGGCATCTTCATCAGTGAGCTGTTTCCTCGCATGGCTCAGATGATGGACAAATTCGTTCTTGTCAGATCTCTCTCGGACTCCGACGGAGCACATGACGCCTACCAGTGCATGACCGGCCGGCGCAAGGGAAGTCGGCAGCCGCCAGGTGGCTGGCCTTCCGGTGGTGCATGGGTCTCTCACATGGCAGGCCAGGTGACACCTGCCGTCCCGGCCAACGTCGCGTTGATGTACCACACGGGGAATCGAACATGGGGCGAACCGGGAACCGGCGGCTTCCTTGGCGTCGCTCATGCTCCGTTCAATCTGGTCGGTCGTGAAGCTCGCAGCAAGCCGGAGAACATGACTCTGAACGGCATCACCCTGGAGAAGCTTCAGGACCGAACAAGTCTGATGAAGTCGCTCGATCGCTTCCAGCGCGAGGCAGATCATCGAGGACAGATGGGAAGCCTGGATGTCTATACTCAGCAGGCCATGGGCATCCTGACAACCTCCACGCTGATTGATGCGCTGGACCTGTCGAAGGAAGACCCAAAGATCGTTGCACGTTACGGTGAAAGCAGCGAAAAGTTCCAGCGCGACGGTGCACCGCCGATGGTGGAGAATCTCTGCATTGCCCGACGACTGGTGGAAGCCGGGGCTCGCTTTGTCAGCCTGAACTTCAGTCGCTGGGACTGGCATGGCGCGGATGGAATGAACTTCCCCAAGTGTCGTGAAGAGTGTCCTCGCCTGGACGCAGGCCTGTCGGCTCTTGTCACGGATCTTCACGAACGAGGACTCGACAAGGACGTCAGCATTGTCGTCTGGGGTGAGTTCGGTCGAACTCCAAAAATCAACAGCAATAACAGTCGCGACCACTGGCCTCAGGCCAACACGGCTGTCATGGCCGGTGGTGGCATGCGAACTGGACAGGCGATTGGCGCAACGAATCGCTACGGTGAAGTGCCTCAGCTTCGTCCAGTGACTTTCCAGGAAGTCTTCGCAACTCTCTACCACTGTGCCGGCATCGACGCGCAGAATACTCGCATCTTTGACCTGTCAGGAGTTCCACAGTACCTGGTGGATCCTGGCAACAAGCCGATTCATGAGGTGATCTGATTCCATCGGGAAGGGACAGAACACCATCGGCGACTTTCGCCTGGTAGCCAATGTCGATGAAATCTGATTCACCAGCCACAGCCGTTGTAATCCGTCATGTGGCCTTTGAAGACCTGGACCTGTTTTCTCCTGTGCTGACGGATGCTGGCTACACGATCCGCTACGTTGAAGCCCCGACGGATGATCTGAACGACGCAGCCATCGCGAATGCCGATCTCCTGATTGTGCTCGGTGGTCCGATTGGAGTGTACGAACAGGATGTGTATCCATTCCTGACGAGCGAACTGAAGCTTATCGCAAAGCGTCACGAGCAACGTCGACCGGTCCTTGGGATCTGCCTGGGGGCACAGCTGATCGCACAGGCACTCGGCGGTCATGTGCATCCGGGACATGGCAAAGAAATCGGCTGGAGCAAGCTGACTCTGACGCCCGCCGGTCAGAACAGTCCGCTGCATCATCTGCAGGACGTTGCTGTGCTTCACTGGCACGGAGACACATTCACACGTCCGGCAGAAGCAGAACTGCTTGCGTCAACGGCGATGTACGAGAATCAGGCGTTCTCCGTCGGTCAGCACATCCTGGCCATGCAGTTCCATCCGGAGGTGACTGCCCTCGGACTTGAACGCTGGTACGTCGGCCACGCCTGCGAAATTTCCGGCGTCACGTCAATCAATGTTCCACAGCTGCGTCATGCGGCCACCGAATATGAAGGCCTCTTGCGAGCTGCAGCCATCGCATGCCTTCGTGAGTGGCTCAGCCAGCTGGGTGACGCGGCGTAAAATTGTGTAGTGGATCTCGCCAGAGATCCCACTGAGGACACCAACCGTGGCTCGTGTCTCCGACGCGAGAAGACTCACAAGTCGTAACCGGTGTCTGACTTTGGCGGTGGGCGTTCTCTCGCGTGTCGGTGGGCGTTCTCGCGTCGGAGACACGAGCCACGATTTTGCAAACCCTGATGCGAAAATCTACCGAACAGATTCAGTCCGGCGAAGTAACGTGGTGAGCGTCTGGATGTCCTTCTGCAGCAGTCGAAACGCGGCCGTAGTCACAAGCACTCCAACAGATCCGGCAATTGCAAGGATGATCAGTGCCCAGCGCCGATTCAGGCCGGCGACGGCCAAAATCAGCACGGCTGCCATCGGCACTGCGGCGGCCAGGATCAAATGAAACCAGGTCCAGCTGCTCAACTTGCGCAGCGCGGGAAGTTCTGCGGGCGACAGGGAATCTGTTCCGACCAGCGTTGGATAGAGCCCCCGAACTGCAATCAGGGAGACTCCGAAAAAGGGATAGGCTGAAACGATCAAACCACACAGTGACAGCGACGCGACGAAGTGCTGATAGATGGAAACAGGAACATCGCCTTTAAGCAAATGAAGGGCAATGGGATACACCGGACCGGCCGCCAGCCAAAGCACTGTGCTCACAATCGCCGCAGTGTTTCCAAGCTGAAGGCACTGGCTGCGCAACTGGATCCGCTGTTCCGCAGAACACTCTCCGCTTTGCTGACACGTGGCTCTCGTGACCGAACGAATCAGCCAGAACGAACTCGCGATGCCGACGGAAAAAGCAACGACATTAATGTACGACTGAATCTTCAAAAACGTGTCTTCGCCGGACGGAAACGACTGTCGAATCTCACCCTGGTTGTACAGAAAGTTGAAGATGGCCATGACAAGATTCGGAATCAGCGTCGTCACGACAATCGCAGTCTGCGGCCACTGGCGGACGATCTGCTTCCACTTCGTCGTTCGATCATTCAGCAGCCGCTGAGCATCCTCGTTGAGACATAATTCCAAAGCCGCTGCCAATTCATCTCCGGTCCGATAACGCTGATCAGGATCCTCCTGCAAACAGCGTTGCAATACTTCGACAAGGCCGGAGATGTTCTGTGGGCCTTGTGACTGTTCCGCAATTTGTTCCGCTTCGCGCTGGCGTTCGTCGGCTTCCAGAAGCGATTTCAGAACTCCCGACAGCCGGGCTCGACCAGACTGATTCAGTGCGGGGCGTGTTCCTGTCAGCAACTCCCACAGCACGATGCTGAGCGAGTAAAGGTCGCTCGCAGAAGTCAGATCACCAGCGGCCATCTTCTGTGAAGTGTCACAGACAGCCAGCTGTTCGGGCGACATGTAGGCAAGGCTTCCACCAAAGTCCGAGTCCGCTGTGGCACCGGAAACCTGGTTCCCGAAGCTCACATTAAAGTCGGCCAGTCGCGGAACTCCTTCCGCAGTGAGCAGCACATTCGCTGGCTTGATGTCTCGATGCAGCACTCCGTTTCGATGAGCATACGCGAGCGCGCTGGCGAGTCGGCTGCCGATCCAGCAGACCAGTTCCGGCCAGGTCATGCCGGCGATCCTCTGCCGCACAGAAGATTCTGCAGGCCGAGTTTCCCCACGCTGATTCAGAATATGATCGACGCAGCGCAGGTAGAGTTTCCCGGTCCATTCCGTACGAGCGTGCGATTTCATCAGTCGAAGGACATCAGCCAGCGTGCCTCCTGCTGCGTACTGCATGTACAACAATCGAACGGGCGGATCTGCAAAGACTCGCTGATCGTAAACGCGAATGATGTTCTCATGATCCAGCTGAGCCAGCGTCTGGCCTTCAGACCCGCGATGAGCAGAAATCTTCAGCGCGACGAAACGCTGCATCGAACGCTGACGAGCCAGAAACACCGTTGCGAAAGCCCCCTGCCCAAGTCTGAGCAGAAGATCAAAGTCATCGATTTGCTCGCCCGGCTGGTAGTCACGAATCGGCTCGACAACATCTCCATTCAAGATGGTCGACTTCAGCGCCGGATCCATCTGCAGCAGACGACCAAGAGACTCCGCGTGCTCCGGAAAACGACGAAAAACCTCGCCGGGTGAGACTCGATCGCCCGACTGCTTTCTCAGCTGATACTCTTCAAAGATCAGCTCCGGCGAGATCATGGAACGCAGGTCCGGAACCTCAAACTCGTAGTCTTCCAGAAGGCGACAGAGTCCTCGCTGCCACCGATGCTCCAGATCCAGCTTGATCAGTTCTCGCACAAGCCACGGACGCAGACGCTGGTCCACGGCGCTCGCGAAGTCCGAAACCTCCGGTGGAAACAGCTGACTTCGCCATGCAGCAGAAAACGACTCGGCCAGGGTAGCCAGTGTGTCCCAGTCTTTGTCTGACGGAGTTTCGTTGGGGGACACGGAGTTCGATATTCCTGAAACCGGGTTCTGCGAAAACGGAGGCACCTTTATACTGTGCAGCTCGAAAGGGAACAAACCGATGACGAGCCCTGCATCACCCGTGACAATTTCCACACCTGATGAACTCAGCCGTTTTGTCGACTCGCATCGTCCTCAACTGCTTTCGTGGATTGAACGAAGTCTGGGTCCGATGCTGCGAGGAAAAGTGGAACCGGAGGATATCTTTCAGGAGATGACTCTGACCGCCGTCGCCGGGCTGGAGCATTTTCAGGTCGCGGGCCGTGATCCTTTCCGACTGCTCTGCCAGATGGCCGAACAACGCATCATCGATGCTCACCGGTATCACGTCGACGCAAAGAAACGGAGTGCGGCCAGAGAAGTCCCAATGAGCGGCCAGGCATCTTCCGACCAGGGAAACGGCTTTCTGGATTTGCTGGTCGCCAGCATCACATCTCCCAGCGCCGCGTTCTCCAGGAACCAGAAGGAACTCCGGCTGCAGCTGGCCCTTCAGGAACTTTCCGAAGAACAGCGCACCGTCATTCGCCTGCGCTTTGTGGAAGGCCTGGCCACCAGGGACATTGCTGAACAGCTGCAGAAATCAGACGGGGCTGTTCGGGTCCTGCTGACACGGACGATTGCAGTGTTGCAGGAGCGGCTGCTGGAAGGCTAAGAGCAGCGGTAATGGGAAAGGCCTGGGAGGAAGAGGAGTAAGGGGAGGCATGGGAGTGATGGGCGCGCGAGAAGACCCGGTCGACTGTTGTCGACCGGGTCTTCCAAAGTAGAACGATTGTCCCAATCGTTTCCACTTCAGCGATCATTGGCTTGCAAGCTTCACCGTCTTACATCGGCAGCCTGGCCACTTCACCGATCGCGACGTTGTTGGATTCGTTCAGGTCCTGCACGCCTTCTGGAACTTCCACAGCCACCAGAAGATTGGGCAGAGCGTTTCCGGCGACGGGCATTCGGACGTCCACGATCGCCGTTTCACCTGCCTTCAGACCGTTGAACTCGCCCAGCACCTGAGGTGTCGATGCGTCAGGCTGAGCATCTCCGACGGCGAACAGAGCGATTCGAGCCTTGCCGGTCAGATCCATCGTTCCGTTGTTGACGATCATGACTCGGTAGAGCGCACCGTTCGTCGCGTCACCACGGCTCAGGACTTTCACTTCGCGAACGGCAAGGTCGATTCCGATACGGGTGACAGAACCAGCAACAACCGTTTCCGTAACGATAGGCGTGACGATCACGGTATCGCCGACGCAAGGCAGTGGACATGGCTGAATGACTCGAGGACATGGAAAGTAGACATTGATACAGCCGACCCAGTGGTTCCAGTGATGAGGCCAGTGGCAGCCGTGGCCGTTTCCATTGCCATTTCCGTTTCCACCACCATTGCCTCCACCCGGAGGATTTGGGTTGATCGGTGGCGTTGGAGGAAACGGATTTGGGTTGATGGGTGGAAGTGGCTTGATTGGTGGCAGCGGATGTGGAAACGGATTGATCGGTCCGCCTGGATTGCCGATTGGCGGCAGTGGTTTGATCGGCGGCAGCGGCATCGGCAGCGGATTCAGAATCGGTGGCTTGATCGGTTTGAATGGCGTTGGGTTGGCGACAATCGGCGTTCCAGCAAGGATCGGATTCTTCTGACCGATTGACTGGATCGGCAGAGTCGTCCTTCGCCCCTTGTTGGTGCCGCCAGAGCCGTTGCCCAGGGTATTTGAGGGCAGTGTCACAGTTCGGCCGCTCACCTTGCCGCTTCCACCTTTTCCGAAGTTGCCCTGGCCTGACAGTGTCTGGTTTAGTTGATGCTGAGCCCCCAGGCCGCTTCCACCAAGTCGAGCACGTCCCTTGTCTCCAGCGCTGACACTGGCACAGCTCAGAGTACCGACCGCCGTCAGGACCGCAGCCACCAGCAGTTTTTCCCATGAAATGTTCATAATCGTTCTCCCGTTCTGGGTTCATTCTTTCGTTCATTCGAGTCACCGTTGTGTCTCGTCTGAAGATCGAAGCGGGGAGTGTCTGAAAGTGTTACAGCGATTTTTGAATCTTTTCTCCGGCCATGGAAAATGGCCGTCTTTTCCGGTTCCAGGCGACCTCAGACGCGCCGAGTGTGGCAGCTTCAGCGGCGGGATTATCCCCTGGGCAAATGTGCGGATGTGGCGAAAACAGCACGCCCCGGGGGTTCGTCATGACTAACAGTTTCACACCGTCAACACGCGTTGGCATTCTGCCGCATCCTGGAACTTGAAATGGACTGTGGACAACTCCTCACTTTCTCAACGACCCTCGGAACAGAGTCATCCGCTCTGGCAGTCCTGACGTCGTTGTTGTGTGTTTCCGCAGGCTGGAATCTGTTCTCCATTCTGAAGCGCAGAAAGAACGAGAAGCAGTGTCAGGAAGAACAGGAACGCCTTCTCAAACAACTTGAAGCAGCAAATGAGCGTGCAACTTCTGCAGAACGTGCTCGCAGCACGTTCCTGGCCAACATGAGCCATGAAGTGCGAACGCCGATGAACGGCATCCTTGGACTGTCACGAGTCATGCTCGACTGTCCTCTGGAAGAGGAGCAGCGGGAGAATCTGCAGCTGCTTGTTCGTGCCGGCGAGTCGCTGCTTCAGATCCTGAATGATGTTCTCGAATTTGCAGCAATCGACGCCGGGTACATTGAACTGTACCCCTGCGCGTTTGAACCCTGCGAGATCGCTGAGAGTGTCGTCGCTGACTGTGATGCCCGAGCGAAGCAAAAGCAGAATCGAGTCTCCATTGAACTTTCGGATCGCGTTCCCCGAATCGTGGAAGCAGACGCCAGCCGCATTCGTCAGATTCTCCTGAACCTGGTCAGCAATGCTGTAAAGTTCACAGAGAACGGCGATGTGAAGATCGAGGTCGATGCGATCTGTCGCGAAGGGAATCTGGCACAGATGTCCTTTCGAGTGATCGATACCGGCATCGGCATTCCCGAAGACTCGTTTGCCACAATCTTCGAACCATTCGTTCAGGCGGACGGTTCCCGAACACGATGCCATGGCGGTTCCGGACTGGGTCTCGCCGTTTCAATGAAGCTGACTCAACTGCTGTCCGGAGAACTAACGGTCACCAGTGAACCAGGCAAGGGAAGCACATTCACTCTGACTGTGCCATGTACAATCCTTGACGCTTCGCCCTGCCGACGCCCGGAGGCACCGATGAATACTTCCGCAACGACGTCAACACCTGCACTCGCGGCCATTGAGGGTACTCCGCGAATCATGGTGGTCGACGACAACGTGGTGAATCAGAAGCTGATGCTGAATATTCTTCAGCGTCGAGGATTCGAAGTAGTGGTCGCGGGAAATGGGGCAGAAGCGCTGTCTCTGGCTGACTCGGTTCAGCTGGACGTCATTCTGATGGACTGTCAAATGCCGATTCTGGACGGCTACGACGCAGCTCGCAGACTGCGAGAACAGAAACGAACCTCGCGTTCCGGTGCTCCAATTCCCATCATCGCGCTGACGGCCAATTCCATGGCGGAAGACCGCGAACGATGCAAAGAAGCCGGAATGGACGGCTTCCTCGCCAAGCCACTCAACGTACGACAGCTATTCTCTGAGCTGGATCAGTACCTGGGTTCCGCCGCCGGTTGTGCGGTCGCTGCGCCGCACGCCTGATACGGTCGAAATCTCGCAAAAATCGTGGCGGACGGATCATCGCGAATCGGCTGCCTGAGTTATGCAAATTTGCATTTCCCCAACTCAGGCCATTCAAAGGAGCCTATTCATGTCCAAACGCCGTCACATTGTTTTCTCCGGGTTGTTTCTTCTTGCCTGTGTTGTCTCAGCCTTCACTACCAGTTCAGCTTCTGCCGCGTCGCTGAATAACGACAAGCTGACCTATTGCATCCTGAACGTGATCGTCGAAACAAGAAATTCTGCAGGTACTGTTGTTGGTACCGAGTATTACCTGAAGGAGTTTGTTCTGCAGGATGGCGGTTTCTTTACCGATGATTTCTCCACTCGAACACGATTCAAGTTTATGGACGCCACAATGCAGACAATCGACGGCGATTCTACGATCAATGTTGACTGGTTTGCTGATGTCAGCGTCTTCAACTCCGTGGATGTTTCAACGTCTGTGACACTCGGCAAAGGCCGAAACGTCAACCAGTCCCAGGGACGGCACACGTTCTATACTTCCGGGTTTTCGGTGAGGACAACCTACTTCCTGGAATGCTCTGAACTCTGATAACGTTCGCCTCCTCGAGGCCGGAATCTCGGGCAGACAGCCCAGGTTTCGGCCCCGACGAGCAAATTCGCTGAACGATGCGGTAAAAGTCGAAGGCCCACTTGCGGCTGATGCAACTGCCCATCACACTCCTCCGCGAAACGCACCTTCATGGAGGAGAAATCGGCGTGAGCTTTACTACCACGGAACGCCATCTGTTTGCATCGGCTGTCAGAAATCGGGGCGAAGCCCTGTTTCGCGAAGGTGCGGTGACGATTAAGGACGTTACCGATACGGAGATCTTCGCCAGGGTGAAGAGCAGTTCCGGTTACGGCACGTACAAGATCGAAATCGTCCGGGACGGCGATGAGCTTGTCGACATGTCCTGCACATGTCCCTATGCCCAAGATCAAGGCTGCTGCAAGCACCTCTGGGCAACTCTGCGAGAACTCGACGACCTCACCAGTCAGCAGAACCGTTCGGCCGGTCAAAATTCAGGCTCCCGGAAAACCGCGGCCTCCGGAAAGAAGTCGAAGCCAAAGACGAGTCCTCGCCCTGGAGTCGTCGCCGTTCCAAAGGTTCCAACATGGCTGAAGGAGCTGAATGATCTGAAGGCTGCTCCAATGATGGACGACAGTGACTTCGACTTTCAGCTTCGTTCGCCACATCATCGGCCCCAGTCGTTCTGGTACCTCCTGGATATCGCGTCCGCCAACCGAGATGGCACGCTGACATTGCAGCTCATGACTCAGCAAATGCGTGCGACTGGTCAGCCGGGAACTATCAAAGAGTTGACACTGACAGACGATTCCATTCTGAATGTCCAGAAGCAGGAACACCGCTCACTGCTGCGGAGCCTGCAGGAGTTCTCCAAACTGACTGTTCTGAACGGCCCGGGAATCAGATACGGCTATTACTGGCGTCAACCAGCAACGTCTTCCGTCAAATTGACACCGCTGATGCAGACGGGTCTGCTGCCACAGATTGCGGAAACTGGACGACTCTGCTGGCGACTTTCAGAAGCCGTTCCCGTTGAAGATGCCCGCTTCGTGGCTCACGATCGTGACGGCGTGTGGGAACCAGTCGTGGAGTTTCTCCGCAAGCCTGATGAGCAAGAGTGGATCGTGACCGGGCGACTGGTCCGGCGACCTTTCTCTGCGCCGGCGGATAATGCGGAACAGGTTCGACCGATGACGGACGTCCTTCACGTGGATACGTCCGGACTGGTCCTGTTTCCCGAATCACTTTCCAGACTGAATCTCCGCAACAACTTTGCGTGGGTTCAGCTGCTGCGACGCCGCAACGAACTGCGCGTTCCGTTTTCGGAACAATCGATGTTTGTCACCGAAGTGATGAACACGCCGGGTCTCAGCGATATGCCGCTGCCGGAAGACTTCTGTCCATGCCACACTGACATTCCCTGCCTTCCGCGTCTTCGACTGATCAGTGCGGCTTCACTTCCGTACGAACAGCGTCAGAAGAATTCGGTCTTTGCCGCTTTCGACTTTCTCTATGAAGACACAGCGACTTCACCTCTGGACACGGCGCCGCTGCTTCGTCGTGAAGCGTCTTTGATCCGCAGAGATTCCAGTGCAGAGTCTGCGTTCCAGACAACTCTCGCTGACCACCAGGCCATTGAATATCCGTCGCTGCTGAAACCGGATGAACTCGTCATTGAATTGCCTGGCGACAATGCCAACCATATTCTCACGGAACTGCTGAAGGCCAACTGGGAAATCGAAGCGGAAGGTCATCAGGTCAGGGCACCGGGCCAAATGCGCCTCGGTGTCAGCTCCAGCAGAGACTGGTTCGAGCTGGAGGGCAAAGTTGATTTCGGTGACGTCAGTGCTTCGCTTCCGGAACTTCTGGAGGCTGCTCAGAATGGTCAGCGATTCTTCCGTCTTAGCGACGGCAGTCGCGGAATGCTGCCGGCGGAATGGCTGAAACGATACTCCGGTCTCGCGTCACTCGGCGAAGTCGATGACGACAAGATTCGCTTCCGTCCTTCCCAGGCCATGATCCTGGACGCAATGCTGGATGCTCAGGAGAATGTGACCCGCGATCGTGACTTCAAAGCGTACTGCCGCAAACTGCGAGAATTCAGCGGCATTCAAGCCAAATCCGCGCCAAAGACATTTCAGGGCGAACTCCGGGATTATCAAAAGGACGGTCTCAGCTGGCTGCACTTCCTGAACGACTTTCAGCTGGGCGGATGCCTGGCCGATGACATGGGACTTGGAAAGACTGTTCAGGTTCTCGCACTTCTGGAAGCTCGCCGAACGCGTCGACTGAAGGCGGATGAAGTTCGACGGCCTTCGCTCGTGGTGGTTCCCAAGAGCCTCATCTTCAACTGGATCAACGAGGCCTCACGCTTCGCTCCAAAGCTGAAGGTCATCAACCACACTGGCCTGCTGCGGCACGACAACGAACTGGAAG
>VFQT010001406.1_pt1 | contig 29154 bp, 30 predicted proteins | sample 3512381 | NCBI WGS metagenome assembly VFQT01 (sample SAMN10412376, study PRJNA504923) | tailings metagenome | isolation source: Relicate 2 Philex TSF3 active mining site | place: Philippines: Tuba, Benguet | collected 2017-08-29
CCGCAGCGGGACTATCCCGCCGCTACCGTGGTCTAGTTTTCCACCGCCGTTTCCACGCGGACCAGTCGAAGTCGCGTTCGACTGTCCCCCGCCGTCTCCTCAACGGGAAGGAGGCCGCTTCGTATTGCGGTATCTCTCCCAGCACTTTTGCGCACGTCTGCGACGTCCGCCCGGTGATGCTTGGACGTGACAACGAAAGCCTCAGGCGCTTCGATATCCGCGATCTCGACGCGTGGATTGAGAGCAAGAAGATTGCCAATCAAAACGAGCCCAGCTCAAAGACCGACCTCATTGATCGGCTGCTCACCCCATGAAGATCAATTTGAAGGGTCTGAAGTCTTTTTTCGAGCCCAAGACGGGCAAGCAATACTATTATCACCGGAAGTCCCGCATTCGATTGAAGGCAGCTCCCGGCACCCCGGAATTTGTCGCTGAATGGCAGGCAGCCGAATCCATGGTTGTAGCGGCACCGGCAGCGAAACCCGGCTCTCTGGGGCTCGTCATCGACGCCTACCGGCAATCCCATGCATTCACCAGCCTCGGCCGGGAGACGCGGAAAGAATATGACCGAAGCCTCGCAACCCTGCGAAAGCTAGGGGACCTGGTCATGAACGAGGTTACCTCGCCCGACGTGGTCAGGATCCGGGACAACCTGCACAAGGCCAAGAACCGGTCAGCCGCCAACAAGTGCATGGCGGTCCTGTCCATCCTTTTTGCATTCGCCGTCGAGAGAGGCTGGGCCGACTCCAACCCGGTGCGGGGTGTCAGAAAGGTGAAGCCCCCCAAGGGCATCCCTTACAAGAACCGTCCCTGGTCGAAGAGCGAGCTCGATATCGTCATGAACCGGCTCCCGGGTCACGTCGCCCTGCCCTTCACGATCGCCCGATGGACGGGTCTGCGCATCGGCGACATCATCAGTTTGCGTTCGGACCTCTACGAGGGCACCGTCATCAGGCGCTACACAGCGAAGCGCGGCGTTCTGATCTCAACCCCCGTCGCAGGCCCTCTCAGGGAGGTGCTGGATCGCCGGCCCAACCCCAAGGCCGAGTTCCTCTGCCTTAACTCCAGAGGGGAGCCATGGACGCGGGACGGATTCCAGACGAGTTTCTTCAAAGAGATTCGCCGACTCGAAAAGGAGGAAGTCATCGGGCGCGGGCTCACGCTGCACGGGCTCCGGCACACCGTCGCCACTGAGTTGCGGGAACTCGGATTCGATCCGAGGACCATTGCCGACATGCTTGGCCAGAAATCCACCTCCATGGCCGAGCACTACAGCCGGAGCGCGGACCTTCAGGAGAAGCTGAAGCCAGTCGTGAAGAAGCTGGAAAACGCCGAGAAGAAGCGGGCGCAGGTGTCTAGAAAATCTGGAAAAGCTGTCTAGAGACCGGAGGCGCCGTGCGGCACCTCCGTCTCAAGTCACTGATTTCTCTGTGAGAAAAGTGGTAGCGGGAGAGGGAGTTGAACCCCCGACCCCAGGATTATGATTCCCGTGCTCTAACCAACTGAGCTACCCCGCCGAAGATGGCGCGCTTATAGGTTCAGGTGGCGCTGGAAGTCAAGTCGCCTCTCCACTTTCCGGATCGCTTTCCTGCTCTTTCTTGAAGAAGGTGCGCCAGAGGGAGATGAAGAGGAAATAGAGGCTCGCCGCCACCCAGACCCAGAGCTGCACATCCTCCACCATGCCCCAGCCGCTCCGGTCCTTGGCCTGGATGATGAGGCTCAAGGACATGGCGGCCCACAGCACCGTCAGGGGAATGGTGATCTCGCGCCAGTCCGTCACCCGCAGGGGGTGCACGAACTTGATGGGAACGAAGGTGAGCACGCAAAGGAAGCCCACCGTCAGGATGTTGGCCATCGCGCCCGTCTGCAGCACGAAGAAATACAGCACCACCACGTTCCAGAGGGCGGGGAAGCCCACGAAATAATAATCGTCGGACTTCATGCCCGTGTTGGCGAAGGTGTAGCAGGACACCGCCATGATGGCCGCCGCCGAGATCAGGCTCCAGGTCTGGCCGGAGAAGATGAACTCCAGCGGCGTCATGTTGAACCAGTAGACCATGAGGGCCGGCACGGCCACATAGGTGAAGTAGTCGATGACGTTGTCGAGCGTCCGCCCGTCGACGTTGGGCGTGTATTCGAGCACGCGCGCCTTGCGCGCCAGCGTTCCGTCCACGCCGTCCACGAAGAGGGCGAGGCCCAGCCACATGAAGGCCGCCACGGGGTCGTTCTTGAGCACGGAGACGAGCGCGAGGAAGCCCAGCACGATGCCGCATGTGGTGAAGGCATGGACCGCCCATGCGACACCCCTCTTCACATCCCTGTCGATGTTCGGATGAAGGTTGATCTTGGCCAAGCTGGTACTCCCACGTGAGGCCCGACTATAGGAAAGCGGAAGCCCCAACGCAAATGGCTAGCCTTGCTTGCGGAACTCCAGCAGCGTGAAGAATCCGAATGGCTTCACGGGCGTGCGCTCCGCGAGGTGCAGGTCCTCGCAGACCAGGATCGCCTCGACCGGGAATTCCGGCCGCCAGCCAAGCCGCGCCGCATAGCGCGCGAGCCGCCGCTCCAGCGCGCCGCGAAGCCCCTCCTCCACGCTGAAATGATTGCAGATGAGCACCGTGCCGCCGGGTTTCGTCACGCGGGCCAGCTCGCGCATCACCCGCGCCGGGTCGGGCACCACCGTCATCACGAACATGGCGGCGGTCACGTCGAAGCTGCTGTCCGGGAAGGAGAGCGCCATCGCATCCATCTCGATCAGCGCCTCGACATTGCCCTGGCCGCCACGGGCCACGCGTTCGCGCGCCCGGGCCAGCATGTCGGGCGAGAGGTCGATGCCCGTCACCTTCAGGGACGGCCCGTAATGGGGCAGCGCCAGGCCGGTGCCGACACCCGCCTCGAGCAGGCGCCCGGAGAACTGGTTGGCCCGCGCGGTGACGACCCTGACGGCCTCTTCCACGAATTTGCCGAAGGTCCGGTCATAGACCGGCGCCCAGCGGCGGTAGGCCTGGCGGACGTCGGAAGCGTCGATGGCGGCAAGGCCGCGCGTCTGGCCGGTGGTCAATCCCAAGTCCTCCCTGCATGAGGCCCCGCCGGGGCCGGCCTTGTCGCAACGGGAATCTCGAAACCGGGTTTCAGCCGCGCGCGATAAATCCGCCGCCCAACACCCGCTGGCCCGGCCCCTCCCCCTCATAGAGGGCGCAGGCCTGGCCCGGGGAAACACCATGTTCCCCGCCCCGGATGGTAACGACGGGCCCATCCCCGTCAAGCCGGATGTCGGCGGGAACCGGGGGCCTTGCCGACCTGATCCTGGCGTGGACCGGCTGCGGCTCCGCGTCGAGCGGCCTGTCGCCCAGCCAGTTGAGGCCGGTGAGCGCCACGTCCGTCCGCTTCAGCGCATCGCGCGGGCCCACGATGACCCGGCGCGCGGCAGCGTCGATCCGCACCACGTAGAGCGGCTCGCCCCCGCCGAGCCCCAGGCCCCGCCTCTGGCCGATGGTGTAGTGGATGATGCCCTCGTGGCGGCCCAGCACGCGCCCGTCGAGATGGACGATCTCGCCCGGCGCCACGCCTTCGGGCCGCAGCTTGCGGATCAGCGCCGCGTAATCCCCCTCCGGCACGAAGCAGATGTCCTGGCTGTCCGGCTTTGCGGCGACGTCCAGGCCGAGGTCCGCGGCGATCGCCCGCGTTTCCGCCTTGGTGAGGGTTCCCAGGGGAAATCGCAGGTAGTCGAGCTGATCCTGCGTGGTGGCGAAAAGGAAATAGCTCTGGTCGCGGGCGAGGTCCGAGGGCGTGAACATGTCCCGCCGTCCCGAACCGTCGCCCCGTGCCCGGCTCTCCACGTAATGGCCCGTGGCCATAACTGCGGCGTCGAGGTCCCGGGACCGCGCCAGCAGGTCAGCGAACTTGACCGTGCGGTTGCAGGTCACACAGGGGATCGGCGTTTCGCCCGAAAGGTAGCTCTCCACGAATTCGTCGATCACGGCCTCCCTGAAGCGGGATTCGAAGTCGAGCACGTAATGCGGGATGCCCAGCGCCGCCGCCGCGCGCCGCGCGTCATGGATGTCCTGGCCCGCGCAGCACGCCCCCTTCCGGCGCACCGCCTCCCCGTGGTCATAGAGCTGCAGGGTGATGCCGACGACGTCGAAGCCCGCATGCTTCAGCAGCGCGGCGGTCACCGTCGAATCGACGCCGCCCGACATGGCGCAGACCACGCGCACGCTGGACGGGTTCCCGGCAATGCCGACCGTCTCCCGCGCCGCCTCGATGAGCTTCTCTCCGATCATGCCAGACGCCTAAACCAATGCTTGGCCGTTTGGAATCGCATTTTCCACCCTCCCGCCGTCACCCCGGTTCTGGCCCGGGTCCAGCTCCATGCGTCCGCGCGACCGGAACCAAAGCGGAATCCCGACACTCTAGAACCGAGTTTTCGCCAGATGGGGACGCGCCCGCCGATTGTAAACGCCCGGGGTGGCCGGTTGTGCTGAAATGGGACCGGGACCGGGGCGCATTTGCGAAATCTTCATATGTACTTAGCCGATTTTTAAGAGGCTGGCTCCTAGGCTGACGTTCAGTGAGTTCCCGCGTTTTGGTTGAGTTTCGTTCATGAACGGTCAGTTGCGTCACCGCGTAAACTACGTCATCGGGCCGGATGGCAGTCCGCTGACAGTCGCCGATCTTCCCCCGCCCGGCAACCAGCGGTGGGTCATCCGCCGCAAGGCGGAGGTGGTGGCGGCCGTTCGCGGCGGTTTGTTGAGTTTGGAAGAGGCCTGCGACCGCTATGTCCTCACGGTCGAGGAGTATTTGAGCTGGCAACGGTCGATCGACCGCCACGGTCTTGCCGGATTGCGCACGACGCGCATCCAGGAATACCGCCAGTAGGCCCGCAGGCCTCCAATCCCCTGCGTTTCGAAAGGCCGGACCCTCCAAGGGTTCGGCCTTTTCCTTTTGGGCCCGCTTCGTGCTATCCGGGGCCATCATGCAGCAGACCAACATCCACGACGTCCAGATCGACCCCCGCAACCTCAACATCCTCATTTCCGTCAACGGCAGGCTCACGCCCCGGGCGGAGGCGATGGTCTCCGTCTTCGACTCCGGCTTCATCCTGGGGGACGGTGTCTGGGAGGGCCTCCGCATGGTGAAGGGCGGCGTCCCCTTCCTCAGGGAGCACATCGAGCGCCTCTATGAAGGTGCCAAGGCGATCTTCATGGACATCGGCCTCACGCCGGACGAGCTGGTGAGCCGCCTCTTCGACTGCCTCGACGCGAACGGCATGGAAGACGGCGTCCACATCCGCCTCATGGTCACCCGCGGCGTCAAGGCCACCCCCTACCAGGACCCCCGCGTCACCATCGGCAAGCCCACCATCGTCATCATCCCGGAATACAAGACGCCGAACCCCGAGAAGATGGAGAAGGGCTTGAGCCTCCACACCGTCCACGTCCACCGGGGTGCTCCGGACGTTCAGGACCAGAAGCTCAACTCCCACTCCAAGCTCAACTGCATCACCGCCTGCATCCAGGCCGCCAATGCCGGGGCGGACGAAGCGCTGATGCTGGATCCCCTAGGGTTCGTCGCCACCTGCAATTCCACGCATTTCTTCATCGTCCGCCGGGGTGAGCTCTGGACTTCTTCCGGCCAGTACTGCATCCCCGGCATCACGCGCGCCAACATGATCCGTCTGGCGAAGGAGCTGGGCATCCCCGTCTTCGAGAAGCAGTTCTCGCTTTATGACGTCTATGGCGCGGAGGAAGCCTTCGTCACCGGCACCTTCGCCGGCCTCATCCCCGTGCGCGTCATCGACGGGCGCCCCGTGCGCCACCCGATGTCGACGGAGGAATGGTCCGGCGCGGGGCCAGTTTCGCGAAGGCTTTCCGCCGCTTACAAGGAACTCTGCATCAAGGACTCCCGGAGGAGCCTCTAACCCATGCCCAACATCGCCATGTGGTCCGGACCGCGCAACATTTCCACCGCCATGATGTATTCCTTCGGCAACCGCGCCGATTGCGTGGCCTGGGACGAGCCCTTCTATGCCTTCTCCCTCGTGCACCACGGCAATGACCACCCGATGCGGGACGAGATCATCGCGGCGGGCGACAGCAACTGGGACAGCCTCGTGGCGAAGTGCCTCGCGCCCGCGGAAAAGCCGGTCTTCTACCAGAAGCACATGACCCACCACATGCTGAAGGGGTATGACCGCTCCTGGATCAGGGGCCTCACCAATGCCTTCCTGATCCGCGCGCCGGAGCGGGTGCTGGCCAGCTACACCAGGAAATGGTCGGACGTGAGCCTCCGCGACATCGGCTTCGTCGAACAGGCGGAGATCTTCGACATGGTGGCCGACCATTTGGGCAAAGCCCCGCCGGTGGTCGACACCGACGACATCCTGAAGGACCCGCGCGGCACCCTCACCCGCCTGTGCGAGGCCTGCGGCATCCCCTTCGACCCCGCCATGCTCTCCTGGCCCGAAGGCCCCAAACCCTTCGACGGCGTCTGGGCGCCCCACTGGTACAATGCGGTCTGGTCTTCAACCGGCTTCGCAAGACCACCCGCCGATGTGCCCGTACTCCCGGCCGATTTGCAGAAGATTGCCGATGAGGCCCGCCCCTATTACGAGCGCCTGAAGGCACACCGCCTCTGACAGCGGGAACGCCCACCAATGCCCTCTCCCGCCTTCCCCACTCTCAGCAATGCGCCGACTCGACCGGCGCATCCTTTGGGCCGCCACCTTTCCCAACACTCACCCATGCGCCGACTTGATCGGCGCATCCTTTTGGCCGCCACCACGAAAAAGAACACGCGGGGTCAAGCCCGCGTGCGATGAGACATTCCCGGCCGGCGTAGCCTTTGCGCCGCCGGACTACCGGATGACCTGCGCCGCCGCGGCCTGCGGCATGGCGGAGGCGGATCCCTGCTCCTTCTCCGCCAGCATCTCGGCGCGGCGCAGTTCCTGCTCCTCGCTGGCGAGTGCCGCCTGCGCCTCGGCAAGCTGATCCTTCAGGTCGGCGATGGACCGCATGAGGTTGTCGCGGCGCCCGCGCGCCGCCTTGGCGGAGAGCGAATAATTGAAATGGTTGGGATCGGTCACGCCGTTGCGGCTTTCCTCGAACTTCACCTGCGCATCCAGTTCCTCGTACTTGCGCGTGAAATCCTGGATCATGAAGTCGATGTCGGCAACCTGCCGGCGCTTTTCCTCGGTGCGGAAACGGTGCAACCGAAGAAGCGTTTGGCGTGAACGCATGTATGACCCCTGCTCTACTCAACATACCAGCGGGACGAGGCGTTCGTCCCCTTTCCACGATTCCACGAATCAACTACGCAACGGATTCCGGTACTCGTGCTCTGGCATGATGCACCGGCAAGCTTAAGGGTGGGTAAACCGGCCGGTCGTGCCGGTCACGGGCGACACTGTTGCCGTTGCACCGGAACGTGATCTAGATGTAGGGTCCTAGGGGCCGTGGCACTACATATCGTTAGATCCGTCAATGGGTTGCGTATGGTGAATTAGGGTTTGTTAACCTTTCCCGGCGTATCTTGAGCGACAACGTTAACGGTTAGTTTTGCGCGGGCCCGGTCGGCCGCGCGTGGCCGGAAGGGGCCCCACGGCGGGGCTGGGACCATAGGGGATTTGAAATGAGGGTTTTGCTGATCGAGGATGATACCGCGACGGCCCAGAGCATCGAACTGATGCTCAAGTCGGAGGGGTTCAACGTCTACACGACCGACCTGGGTGAAGAAGGGGTGGACCTCGGAAAGCTCTATGACTACGACATCATCCTGCTCGACCTGAACCTGCCCGACATGTCGGGCTATGAAGTGCTGAAGACGCTTCGCGTCGCCAAGGTGAACACGCCCATCCTCATCCTCTCCGGCCTCGCCGGCATCGAGGACAAGGTGAAGGGTCTGGGCTTCGGCGCCGACGACTACATGACCAAGCCCTTCCACAAGGATGAGCTGGTCGCACGCATCCACGCCGTCGTCCGACGCTCCAAGGGCCATGCGCAGTCGGTGATCGTCACCGGCGATCTCTGCGTGAACCTCGACACCAAGACGGTGGAAGTGGGCGGTGCGCGCGTGCACCTCACCGGCAAGGAATACCAGATGCTGGAGCTGCTCTCGCTCCGCAAGGGCACCACGCTCACCAAGGAGATGTTCCTCAACCATCTTTATGGCGGCATGGACGAGCCCGAGCTCAAGATCATCGACGTCTTCATCTGCAAGCTGCGCAAGAAGCTGGCCAACGCGGCGGGCGGCAAGAACTTCATCGAAACCGTCTGGGGCCGCGGCTACGTCCTGCGCGAAAACGCTCCCCCGATGGGCGAAGATCTCCGCGAAAGCGCCTGAGGGCAAGGAACACCGCCACCACCATGCGCCGGCACGTCCGGCGCATTTTTTTCATCTTCTGCCGCCAAGCGGGAGAAGACCCCGCGGGTCAGGCCTCCCCACCACTCACCCAAGCGAGCGTCAAAGCCTCCTGACAGCGCGCGCTGTCAGATCCCGTTTGTGAAATTTTTCACAACGCGTTTCACCCCCGCCGCCGAGCAACGGCGGGCTACGAAAAAGCAATATTCAGCAACGAAAAAGCAACCGTCCCGCAACGGCGCGTCAGGCCGCCTTCACCAGCACGTCCGCGCCATCCATCGCCATGCTGAGCGACAGTCCGGCGGAGCGCGCCAGCTGCTTGGCGTAATAGGGCTGCACCAGCCGGGCATCGAGGCCGGTGAGCTCGATGGTGCCGTCCAGCACCTGCGCGATGGGATCCGGCACCTTGGCGCGGTCGCCCGCGGCGCGCGCGGTGAAGACGTCCCCTTCCACCGTGACGGTGACCAGCCCGCCGCGCGGAATGCCGGCGATGGCCATCAGCATCATGTTGAGCAGAAGCTTGACCTGCTGCTTCGGGCGGTTCTCGCGCGGGGCGTTCCATTCGAGCTTCACCTTCTCGTCGCCCACGAAGGCCTTGGCGATCTCGCCCGCCTCGCCCATGTCGATGAGCGCACCCGCGGAGCCCGCCGCGCCGAAGGCGATGCGGCAGAACTTGAGCTTCGCCGCCGCGGTCCTGGCGGAGCTCCGCACCATGTCGAGGGCGGTCTCCTTGGTCTCGGCGTCCATCTCGGGGTCGTCGATCAGTTCCAGCCCGTTGGCGATGGCGCCCACCGGCGAGATCACGTCATGGCAGACCCGGCTGCACAGCAGGGCCGCGAGGTCGAGATCGGAGAGCTTGGCTTCGGTGAGCGTGTGGTCGGACATGGGTCTTCCCGGACTGGTCGTGAGGATTGATTCGCATGACTGTTGTACCATCGGGCGTTTATAATTTCCGCATTGACTGAACCTCCGTTCGCGACCATGAAGCGCGCGCAATAGCCGGAGCCTTTCCTTAAATGAACGTTCTTCCCTCGCCCTTCATGCAGTCCCTCATCGACCTCGCGCTTCTCGCCGGGACTGAGATCATGGCGATCTATGCAACTGATTTTTCGGCCAAGGCCAAGGGCGACCTGACGCCGGTGACGGAGGCCGACGAGGCCGCAGAGAAGATCATCCTCGCAGGCCTGGCGAAGATCGGCCCCGGCGTTCCGGTGATTTCTGAAGAGGCGGCCTCGGCGGGCAAGATCCCCGAGGTGGCGGAGCGCTTCTTCCTGGTCGACCCGCTGGACGGCACCAAGGAATTCATCTCCCGCAACGGCGAGTTCACGGTGAACATCGCGCTGGTGGAGAACGGCGTTCCCACGGTGGGCGTCGTCCATGCCCCGGCGCTGAAGCGCATCTTCTGGGGCGAAAAGGGCCGCGGGGCTGCCCAGGGCCGCATCGAGGGCGACACGGCCGGGGACTGGCAGCCGCTCGGCGTGCGCTCGCTTCCCGCCGACGGGGCGGTGGTGGTGGCCAGCCGTTCGCACCGCGACCAGGCAACGGAGGATTACCTCCGGAAGGTGAAGGTCAAGTCCCTCTGCTCGGCGGGCTCCTCCCTCAAGTTCTGCCTCGTCGCCGCCGCCGAGGCCGATCTCTACCCGCGTTTCGGCCGCACCATGGAATGGGACACGGCGGCGGGCCATGCCGTGCTGCTGGCCGCCGGCGGCAAGGTTGTGACGGTGGACGGGCCGGACCTCACCTATGGCAAGCGCGCGCGGGGCTACGACAATCCGGGCTTCATCGCCAGCGCCTGAGGCCCTCGGCGGCGCGCGGCAACCCTCGAGCAAGCATTAACCAACCCGCAATCACGGGCCGCTAAAAGCGTGGCCGGGCGGGATGGCTGCCACGGACTTGCCATGAGGGTCTGGCACATCCGGACACGCGTCGATGTTGAGGAGAATGTCATGAAGAAGTCGCTGATTGTCTCCCTGGCTCTTGCGCTCCTCGCGGGGGCGGCAACGCCCCTTGCGGCGCAGACCACAAATTCCGTGTCCCGGGCCGAACGCACATCGAGCGAGACCTACACCACGGAAGAAATGCTCACCGTGGGCCACGGCTTCTTCGGCAAGACCACCCGGGGCCTCGCCAACGCCATCGAATACGTGTTCCAGCGGCAGGGCGAACCCACCGCCTACATCGTCGGCGAGGAGGCGGCCGGCTCCTTCGTCGGCGGCCTGCGCTATGGCGAGGGCACGATCTACTACAAGAACGGCACCAAGCAGCGCATCTACTGGCAGGGCCCTTCGGTCGGCTTCGATTTCGGCGCCAATGGTTCGCGCAGCCTGGTTCTCGTCTACAATTCCGAAAGCCCGGAGGACCTCTACACGCGCTTCGGCGGGGTTGAGGGCTCGGCCTATGTGATCGGCGGCCTCGGCGTGAATTTCCAGGCGAAGGACGACATCGTGCTGGCGCCCATCCGCACCGGCATCGGCGCCAGGCTGGGCGCCAATGTGGGCTATCTCAAGTATTCGGGCCGCCCGAACTGGAACCCCTTCTGACCCCCGGCGTTTTGCGCCGCCTGAGGCGGGCGCCCTGAGGACATGGTTTCGTCACCTTTCTCGGGTTTTTCCGCGGTCACGAAAGGAATTCCCCCATGCTCGACCTCCTGAAACGGGGCCTTCTGGCCCTCACCCTCCTGTCACTGCCGCTGGCCGTTCCCGCCCTGGCAGACAGTCCGGAAGGCGTCTGGGCCATGTCCAACGGCAAGGTGACGGTGGCGGTGGACGATTGCGGCGGCAATCTTTGCGCCAAGATCGTGGGCCTCAAGGAACCGATCAGCAAGATCGACGGCAAGCCCAAGGTGGACCGCGAGAACCCCGACCCCGCGAAGCGCGGGCGTCCCCTGCTCGGCCTTTCCATCCTCATCGGCATGAAGCCGGCGGGCGACAATCTCTGGAAGGGTGCCATCTACAACCCGGACGACGGCAACACCTACAGCGCAACCCTGCGCTACGAGGGCGACCGGATGAAGGTGAAGGGCTGCGTCGCGGGCGTCTTCTGCAAGACCAACACATTCGTCCGCAGCAACTGACCCTGGGGCACGCCCTGCTGGTGTTTTGGGCGTGGATTGGCTAGAAAGGCGGGAACGCCGCCGGAGGCTCGATGTCTGAGACCGAGACGATATTGCTGATCGTGCTGGGCTTCTCGCTCGCCAGCCTCGTGGCGCTTTTCATGGGCCGCATGATGTGGACCGCCGCCGTCCGGGTGGGTGCCAGGCGCATGCAGCGCCAGGTGCCCTCCTCGCTGGTCGGCCTCCAGACCGAACGTGACCGGCTTCGCGCCGAATATGCCATGCTGGCGCAGCGGCTGGGCAGCCGCCTCGAGGACGCCAAGCTCCGTCTGGCTGAGCAGATGGCGGAGGTGAGCCGCCATCGCAATCGTCTCCACGACGTCGAGCGCCGGGAGCACGAGCGCGCCGCCGAACTCAGCCATCTGCGCACCACGCTGCAGGAGACCGAGAAGGCGCTGGCTGCAAGCCAGGCGGCGGAAAAGCAACTCCGCCAGACCATCGAGTCGCTGCAGCAGGCAACGCCGCCGAAGCCTGCCGAAGACCCCGAAAGCCGCCTCCGCCGCCGCATCGACAAGCTCACCGAACTCGCCAAGAGCGACGCCGAGCAGATCATCTCCAGCAAGCTCGCCGACGCGGAACGCCAGACGCGTGATCTCGAAACCGAACTCCGCAAACTCGACTCCGAATGGCCCTCACCCAAACCCCATGAGCCAACTCCGGTGTCAGAAGCGGACGATGTCATCATTTTGCCCAATCCCGCCACCGACCTGAAAACAGGTACCTCAATACCGTCCTGAACTTGATCAGGATCAAAGTGTCATTTTTGGCTGACGTATAAACCACCTGACACATTTCGAGGGAGGCTAGCCCGATGCGCATTCTGTTGCTCCATCCGAATTATCATTCCGGCGGGGCCGAGATTGCGGGGAACTGGCCCCCGGCCTGGGTGGCCTACCTAGCCGGCGCGCTCAAGAAGGCGGGCTATTCAGACCTGCGTTTCATCGATGCGATGACGAATGACCTCTCCGAAGAAGCGGTTCGCAAGATCCTCCTGGAAGAGAAGCCGGACGTCATCGGCTGCACCGCCATCACGCCATCGATCTACAAGGCGGAGCGCCTTCTGCAGATCGCGAAGGAGATTCACCCCAATGCCGTCACGGTGCTGGGCGGCATCCACGCCACATTCATGTACAACCAGGTGCTGGGCGAAGCCCCATGGATCGACGCCATCGTGCGTGGCGAGGGTGAGGAGATCTTCACCAACCTGATCCGCGCCATCGACGAGAAGCGCTGGCCCGCGTGCCGGAAGGAGATACGCGGCATCGCCTATCGCGACGGTGCCGACGTGATCGCCACGCCCGCCGCCCCGACCGTGAAGGATCTCGACGGCATTTCGCCCGACTGGTCGGTGCTGCAATGGGAAAAATACATCTACATTCCCATGGGCAAGCGCGTGGCCATTCCCAACATGGCCCGCGGCTGCCCGTTCACCTGCTCCTTCTGCTCGCAGTGGAAGTTCTGGCGCGACTACCGCATCCGCGACCCGAAGAAGGTGGTCGACGAGATCGAGACGCTGATGCGCGAGCATGACGTGGGCTTCTTCATCCTCGCCGACGAGGAGCCCACCATCAACAAGAAGAAATTCGTCGCCTTCTGCGAGGAATTGATCGCGCGCGACCTGAAGATCCTGTGGGGCATCAACACGCGCGTGACGGACATTCTCAGGGACGAGGCCCTGCTGCCGCTCTACCGCAAGGCAGGGCTCATCCACGTCTCTCTCGGAACCGAAGCCGCGGCACAGCTGCAACTCGACCGCTTCAACAAGGAGACGACGGTTGCCCAGAACAAGAGAGCGATCGAGCTCCTGCGCAAGGCCGGGATCGTCGTCGAGGCCCAGTTCATCGTCGGCCTCGAGAACGAGACGCGAGAGACGCTCGAAGAAACCTACCGCATGGCGCAGGACTGGAAGCCGGACCTTGCCAACTGGTCGATGTACACGCCCTGGCCCTTCTCCGACCTGTTCCGTGACTTGGGCGACAAGGTGGAGGTCTTCGACTACGAGAAATACAATTTCGTGACGCCCATCATGAAACCCGACGCGATGGACCGTGCCGAACTCCTCGACCGCGTCATGCACAATTACCGCCGCTTCTACATGAAAAAGGCGCTGTTCTCCTACCCCTGGGCAGGCTCGGGCGAGCGGCGGCGCTACCTTCTGGGCTGCCTCAAGGCCTTCCTCAAATCGGGCTTCGAGCGCAAGTTCTATGACCTCGGCCGCGTCAACTACTGGGGCAAGAAGGACGCGGTGGACTTCCAGTTCGACCGCACCCGCCAACGGGCCGACATGAGCAAGGTCGAGTGGCAGACGACCCATAACCGCAAGTCAAATCGTCACGTAGGCCAGGCTGCGGCAGAAGCCATGGCCTGCGGCGGCGGCAAGGAACAGATGGAGGATTCCCTCCAGTGACCTCGCGGGCGGAGGCAGGCCGGATCGGGCCCAATGCCGTGATCCGGCTTGCCGAAGCGCTCGACGCGGTTGAAGGCAAGGCCGTGACCATGCGCGTCTTCACTGCGGCCGGCCACGGCGTCTATGCGCTGGTGCCGCCTGAAGCGATGGTGCCCGAGGGCGACGTCACGGCTCTTCATCGTCGGCTCCGCCAAGACCTGGGTCCGTTGCGGGCCGCAAGCGTCTCGTGGATCGCAGGGCACAGGACAGCAGACTACCTCCTGGCGAACCGTATTCCCAAGCCCGTGCAGCGCCTTCTGAAGCTCCTCCCCGACCGGCTTTCCGCCTTCATCCTGCTGAAAGCCATTGGTGCCCATGCCTGGACCTTTGCGGGCACGAGCCGGTTCAGCTGGCGGTCAGGCCGGCCCGTCACCCTCACTTTCGAGGATTGCGCCCTCTGCCGCGCAGCCCATGCCGAACGCCCCTGCTGCCCCTACTATGCGGCAACCTTCGAGCGCCTCTTCCGTGAACTGATCAATGCGGATGCGCAGGTTGCGGAGACGGAATGCATCGCAACGGGTGCGCCCGCCTGCCGCTTCGAAATCCGTTTCTGAAAATCCTGTAATCCACGCTCTCCTGCCTTGTCGCTCTGTCGTCGCCCCACTACCATGAGGCTTCAAGGGAGACGAAGCGAATGGACAAACCCGTCATCGACAAGAGCAGGCTGCCAAGCCGCCACGTGAGCGTGGGACCTGAGCGCGCGCCGCACCGGTCCTATTATTACGCCATGGGCCTCACGCCCCAGCAGATTGCGCAGCCCTTCGTGGGCGTGGCCTCCTGCTGGAACGAGGCCGCCCCCTGCAACATCGCGCTGATGCGCCAGGCTCAGGCCGTGAAGAAGGGCGTTTCCGCCGCCAGCGGCACGCCGCGCGAATTCTGCACCATCACGGTGACGGACGGCATCGCCATGGGCCACCAGGGCATGAAGGCCTCGCTCGTCTCGCGTGAGGTGATCGCGGACTCGGTCGAACTCACCATGCGCGGCCACTGCTATGACGCGCTCGTGGGGCTTGCCGGTTGCGACAAGTCGCTGCCCGGCATGATGATGGCCATGGTGCGCCTCAACGTGCCTTCCGTCTTCATCTATGGCGGCTCGATCCTGCCTGGCACGTTCAAGGGGCGGCCCGTCACCGTGCAGGACGTCTTTGAAGCGGTGGGCAAGCACTCGGTGGGCGCCATGTCCGACGAGGACCTGCTCGAACTCGAGCAGAAGGCCTGCCCGTCGGCGGGTTCCTGCGGCGCCCAGTTCACCGCGAACACCATGGCGACGGTGGCCGAGGCGATCGGCCTGGCGCTGCCCTATTCCTGCGGCGCGCCGGCTCCCTACGAGATCCGCGACACCTTTTGCTACACGGCGGGCGAGAAGGTGATGGAACTCATCGCCAGGAACATCCGCCCGCGCGACATCGTGACCCGCAAGGCCCTCGAGAATGCCGCAACCGTGGTGGCGGCTTCGGGTGGCTCCACCAACGCCGCTCTCCATCTTCCCGCCATCGCGCATGAGGCAGGGATTGAGTTCAACCTCTTCGACGTCGCCGAGATCTTCAAGCGCACGCCCTACATTGCCGACCTGAAGCCAGGTGGACGCTATGTCGCGAAGGACCTGTTCGAAGTGGGCGGCATCCCCCTGCTCATGAAAACCTTGCTCGACCATGGCTTCCTGCATGGCGATTGCATGACGGTGACGGGCCGCACCATGGCGGAGAACATGGCGAGCGTGAAGTGGAACCCGGACCAGGACGTGATCCGCCCGGCCGACAAGCCCTTCACCGTCACGGGCGGCGTCGTGGGCCTCAAGGGCAACCTCGCCCCCGAAGGCGCCATCGTGAAGGTGGCCGGCATGAAGAACCTCAGGTTCTCCGGCCCTGCCCGCTGCTTCGACAATGAGGAGGCCTGTTTCGAGGCGGTGTCGAAGAGGCAGTACAAGGACGGCGAAGTCCTCGTCATCCGCTATGAGGGCCCGCGCGGCGGCCCCGGCATGCGCGAGATGCTGTCGACGACGGCCGCACTCTATGGCCAGGGCATGGGCGACAAGGTGGCGCTGATCACCGACGGCCGCTTCTCCGGCGCGACGCGCGGTTTCTGCATCGGCCATGTGGGGCCTGAGGCGCAGCTCGGCGGGCCCATCGGCCTTCTCAAGGATGGCGACGTCATCACCATCGATGCGGTCGAGGGCACGCTGTCCTGTGACGTCCCGGACGAGGAGTTCGAACGCCGCCGCAAGGACTGGCGGCCGCGCGAACACGGCTACAACTCCGGCACGCTGTGGAAATACGCTCAGCAGGTCGGCCCCGCGGTGAACGGCGCGGTGACGCATCCGGGCGGTGCTGCGGAGACCAGCACCTACGCCGACATCTGAGACCTTGTTACCGGCGGGGGCGGCTCACGCGCCGCTCCGCCGCGACAATCTGGCGAGTTCCTTGCCTGCACCGTCGAACAGCAGGAGGCTGGAGCCTTCGACCTTCGCCTGGCGCACATTGGCGAGCATTTCGAAGAAGGACTGTTCCGCCTTCATCACGTCAGGCGGGCAGGCCATCCGGGTGGCGCCCAAGGCTGAGAAGGTGAGCGCCTCGTCCTTCTGCTCATAGCTGCCGAAGAAGCGGTTGCAGCCGCCGCTGCCCGCCACCGCGCCGTCGGCCTGGAAAAGGACGAAAGGCGCGCGCTTTCCGGCGGAGGACATCACCCAGCCGGTGCCTGCCAGTGAACTGGCCTGTGCGGCGGGAACGGCGGCGCACAGCACGAGGAAGGAAAGCAACGGCAGGAGGGCGGAGTGGCGCATGGATGATCTCCTCAAGGGTCCATGGGCCGCAGCTTAATCCCCGGCCTCCCTCCCGCCAAGCATGCCGGGAGAGGTCCTGTCGCTGTCCGTCACGCGATGGCGGGGAAGACCAGTTCCGGCCTGTAGCTCTCGAAGCTCGAGAGTTTCTGGGCGTTGCACTCCGCCTGCCAGCGGCTGCCCTGGACGACGCCGGACACGCAGCGGTACTTCGCGCGGTACCCGTCCGTCACCGGATTTTCCTCGATCGCCACGGCGGCAATGCCGACGACCTTGCCGCCCTGCCGCTCCACCAGGCGGATGGCGCCGTCCATGGTGCCGCCGGTTTCCACCCACTGGTCAGCCAGCAGCACCTTGGTGCCTTGGCCAAAGGCGGGAAGGCGCATCTCCATGTCCTGTGTGCGACCGGAATAGTTGGAGAAGCTCACCTTGTCCGTCTCCACGCAGAGCTTGCCCGCCTTGCGGATGGGCAGGAAACCGACGCCGAGCCGGGTTGCGAGGGCGGACCCCAGCACGAAGCCCATGGCATCGAGCCCGCCCACCACGTCACAGGGCGTACCTTTGAGGTCCGCGACAAGATCGTCGAGCAGGTCATGGAATGCCTCGCCGTTGATGTAGATCGACGTGGGGTCGAGCCAGGCGAATTTCGGGCCCTTGGTGTTGGGCGCCATCAGGCTGAGATACCAGCGGTCGTCGCGGGGTCCTTTGTTGCGGCTCATGAGTTGGCTCCGTGGTCACGCGTGAGTTTGAGAAGGCGTGCGAGTTTCTTCGCATCGATGTTGTAGAAGTCGCCGTCGAGGTTGATGCCGGTGGCCACCATGAAGCCGTCGACGTCATCCATGTAGAGGTGCGCGTTGTCGGGTGTGATGCCGGAGGCGAGCGTCATGGCATGCTCGCCGATGCCGCGCCGGAACGTCCCGATCTTGCCCCTGTCCGCCGCGAGCCCCGTGGCAACGCCAGAGGTGCACACCGCATCCATGTAGCCGGTGGCGAGCCGCGCGGAATATTCATAATGCTCCGGCGCCACCTCCCGCTGCTTCTTGAAGCAGGTGCCGCCGGTATAAAGGCCGCTCCAGCCGGAGGACGCCAGCGTGACGGCGATGTCTTGTGCTTCCTGCTGGTCGTCCGCGCCGCGCCGCTCGTCGATCCGCGCGTCGTCCGCCCAATAGCCATCAATCCGGACACCCTCGCGGGCAAGCTTGCCAAGCACCGGGAAGGCCAGCTTGCCGGTGACGGCCAGGAAGTTCACCCCCATCCACAATGAGGGGAACTTGCTGCGCACATGCGCGAGGATGGGCAGGAAGGGCTCCACCCCGAAATCATGGTTGATGAGGAAGCATCCCGGCGCCCCCTCGCCCACCAGGATCCGCACGTTGCGCTCGGCCTGGGCAGTGTCGAGCACGTGGATGACGGGCAGCACTGCCGGCCCCACGCTCTTGAAGAATTTGCGAAATTCATGCCTGTTCATGGCGACTGAGAATTACGTTCTTGCGCGGATTTCGGAAATTTATAATGATGATGCTTCCATAAGGGGCAACTATGCGGTCCATCAACCTTCCCACGGACCTCCTCCGCGCCTTCGTGAGCGTCATCGACCTCGGGGGCTATACCCGCGCGGCTGACGCCCTCGGGCGCACCCAGCCCGCCATTTCCCTCCAGATGAAGCGGCTCGAAGAACTGCTGGACGCCCGCCTCATCACCCATGAGGGGCGCGAGCTGAAGCTCACCGAGGAAGGTGAGGCACTGGCCGTCTACGCCCGCCAGCTGTTGCGCCTCAACGACGAGGCGGTGGCGAAACTGAAGGGCCGTTCCGCCAAGGGGCAGTTGCGCGTCGGGCTGCCGACGGATTTTTCCGTCGCCTTCCTGCAGGAGGCCATCGCGGAGTTCGTGCGTGACAATACGCAGGTCACGATGTCCATTACCTGCGACCTGTCGCGCAAGGTGCTGGACCTGCTGCATGCGGATGAACTGGACATCGCCATCGCGCTGCTCGCGCGCGAGAAGAACCCCTATCTGGTCCGGAGCTGGGAGGAGCGGCCCATCTGGGCCGTGGCGCGCGAGGCAGCCTTTCCGCGCCCGCAGCCCGTGCCGCTCGTCACCCACCCCGAGGGCTGCGAATACCGCAGGCGCATGACCGCCGCGCTGACGGCCGAGGGCCGCGACTGGCGCGTCGCCTACACCACGCCCGAGATCGGCGGACTGCAGCGCGCGGTGAGCGCGGGGATCGGGGTGACGGCCCTGACCCGCAAGACCCTGCTGCCGGACATGCGCGTGCTGACCGCCCGCGACGGCTTCCCGGCCATGGAACCGATCCACATCGGGCTGTTCTACAAGCACCAGCGGCTTTCCGGGGCGGGGCTCATGCTGGTCGATTCCCTCATCGCCCGCATGGACGAGGCCGCCGAGCCTGCCCAGCCGAAGGCAGCCGCCGCCCGATAAGCGGGCGTCATGCCAGCATTAGCAGCATAAATTTCCCCAATGGTGCGGGTGCCGCTAATTTTGTAAGCGGCCCGCTGTACTTCGGCGAAAAGACATGATGACATGCGTGGTCAAGGGTCAGGGAAGAAACCGCCGGCAACCCTCCGGCTCCAGGGAGAGACGCGCATGAGTTCCATTCAGAAGCCTACCCGCCGTGACGTGCTGAAATACGGCGCCGCGGCCGCCGCCACGACCGCCCTCTGCACGCCCTATGTCAGCAGGGCCTGGGCGGAGACGGTCGAGATCAACATGCTGGCCTGGTACGGCCATGGTGAGCCCGACATGGTCGGCGCCTTCGAGACCGCCAACAACGTGAAGTTCAAGCCCAAGTATTATGCGGGCGGCGACAACATGATGGCGCTGATCGCCCAGTCCCCGCCCGGCACCTACGACATCATCCTGTCTGACGCGGAATTCGTGCAGCAGCTCAACGCCGCCGGCTACATCGAGGAACTGAACGCCGCGGACTATCCCTTCGACGACATGCTGCATGACGACTTCAAGCAGTTCCCCGGACACTGGAAGGACGGCAAGCTCTATTCCGTGATGCTCCGCGGCGGCCACCTCGGCGTCAGCTACAACACCACCGCCGTCTCGGACGAGGAGGCGATGAGCTACAAGGCCTTCTGGAAGCCGGAAATCAAGGGCAAGGTCGGCCACTTCGACTGGCACCTTCCGAACCTCGGCCAGATGAGCCTCTACAACGGCAACGGTCCGAAGCTGTGGGACCAGGACGAGGCCGGCTGGGAGAAGATCAAGGAAACGACCATGACGCTCCGCCCGCAGGTGGGCGGCTTCTTCGATTACGGCGGCACCTTCAACGGCCTCAAGAACGGCGAGATGATGGCCATGGCCGGCATCGGCGACTGGATCACGGGAGTGCTCGAGCGCGACGGCGCGCCGGTGAAATCCGTCGTTCCGAAGGAAGGCGGCATCCAGTTCACCGAGTCCTATTCCATCGGCAAGGGCTCGCAGAAGGCGGACATCGTCAAGAAGTTCATCCAGTACATGCTCTCGCCCGATGGCCAGGCCACCTCGGCCCGCATGCTGGCCTATCCCGGCTTCGCCATCACCAAGGGTGGCCGCGCGAAGCTGAACGAGGTGGACCCGAAGGAGGCCCAGCGCACCGGCCAGGTGGACGGCGCGCCGAACGACCCGATCACGCTGATCAAGGAAGGGCGCATCTTCTATCGCGACGTGCCCAAGCAGCAGAGCCTCGAGGACTGGAACGAGTTCTGGCAGGAATACAAGAACGCCTGACGAGTTCACGGACCTGCCCCTCTCCCGCGGGGCAGGTGTTCCCTCAATGCCGTCATCCCGGCGAAGGCCGGGATCCAGCTTCTTTTACATGCATTCCGAAGCAAAGCTGGACCCCGGCCTTCGCCGGGGTGACGCCGGGAGGGGAAGACGGAACATGGAAGTGACATGACCACCAGGGACACGAAAAAACACGATTACTACGCCATCGCATGGCGCATGCCGCTGATCGTCTGGCAGGGACTGTTCTTCGTCGGCCCCCTCGTCTTCATGATCGCGATGTCGTTCTTCCTCGTGAAGAACTACCGCATGGAGGCCGCCTTCCAGTTCTCCAACTGGGAGCGCATGCTGACGCGCGGATTCTTCTGGGATGCCTATTTCCTGACACTCTGGCTGGCGCTGCTCGCCACCGTGCTCACCAGCGTGCTGGCCTTTCCGGCAAGCTATTTCCTCGCCTTCAAGGCCAAGGAAAGTGCGCGGCGCTGGGCCGTCTTCTTCCTCATCATCCCTTTCTTCACCAGCTACCTTGTGAGGATCTTCGCCTGGCAGGTCATCCTGGCGCAACAGGGGGTGATCAACGCCGGTCTTTCCTTCCTGGGCCTCGGCCCCTTCCAGATGCTCAACACGACGCTCGGGACGCTGGTGGGCTATCTCACGCTCTGCCTTCCCCTGGCGGTGATCCTGCAGACCTTCGCGCTCGCCAACATCGACAAGCGCCTCGTGGAAGCCGCCCACAACCTCGGCTGCTCCAGGCTGCGCACCGTCTTCACCGTGGTCGTGCCGCTTGCCAAGACGGGCCTCGTCGTGGCCGCCGTCTTCTGCTTTATCCTCTCCTTCGGCGACTTCGTGGCGCCCTATTATCTGGGCGGATCCAAGCCCCCCACCCTCTCGATCCTGATCGTCGATACGTCCAAGTCCGGCCAGCAGTGGCCGCGGGCTGCGGTAGTTGCCATCATGATGATCGTGACGCTGCTGATCGTCGCCTTCTCGGCCATCGGCTTCGCATACAGGAAGCGCAAATGAAGGACGACAGGCTTCTCCGCTGGCTGCTACGGCTCTACACGGCGCTGGTCTTCCTCTTCGTCTTCGCGCCAATCGTCGCGAGCCTGGTGTTCTCCTTCAACTCGGACAGGTTCCCGACCATTCCGCTCGGCTCCTTCACCACCGACTGGTACGTGAAGGCCTTCAGCAATCCGGAGGCCTGGGACGCGGCGCTGAGAAGTGTCATCGTCGCCGCGGTGACGGCCCTGCTCGCCACCGCCATCGGCTTCTCGGCCGCCTATACGGATTACCGCTACCAGTTCTTCGGCAAGGAGGCCTTCCTCATCCTTGCGCTGCTGCCGCCGACGATTCCGCTCATTATCATGGCGCTCGCCATGCTCGGCTGGCTGTCCATGTTCAGTGCCTCGGGGCTCACGCTCTCCATCATCATCGCCCACACCGTTCTCTGCGCACCCTTCGCCATGGCGGTGATCAGGCTCAGGCTGAACCAGATGGACCCCAACCTGGAACCCGCGGCTTGGAACCTGGGCGCGTCCGAATGGGTGACGATGAAATCCGTCGTCGTGCCCTTCACCATGCCCTCCATCATCGCCAGCCTCTGCCTCACGGCGGCGGTCTCCTTCGATGAGTTCGCGGTGGCCTGGTTCGTCTCCGGCCTCAACAAGACGGTGCCGGTCGTGGTTCTCGAAATCCTCACCGGCAACATCGACCCGCAAGTCAACGCCATCGGCACGGCCGTCTTCCTCGTCTCGATCACCCTCGTCGTCATTGCGCAAATGCTCATCATGGGCCGCGCCAAGAAACCGGATGCCGCCTGATGCCGTCTCCTCTCGTCGTGTTCGACAATGTCGTGAAGCGCTTCGGGGCCTTCCAGGCCGTGAAGCGCATGAACTTCGAAATCAACGAAGGAGAGTTCCTGGCCTTCATGGGACCTTCGGGCTGCGGCAAGACCACCACCTTGCGCATGCTGGCAGGGCTGGAGGAACCGACCGAAGGCGACATCCGCCTCGCTGGAAAGTCACTCCTCGGCACCAAGCCGCATGAGCGCGACACGCCGATGGTGTGGCAGTCGCTCGCCCTCTTCCCCTTCCTCAATGCGCGGGAAAACGTTGAATTCGGCCTCAAGATGCGGGGCATGGAAAAGGCCAAGCGCCGCGCCAAGGCGCTGGACTGGCTGGAGCGCATGGGAATCGGAGAGTTCGCGGAGCGTGACGTGGGCTCCCTCTCCGGCGGCCAGCGCCAGCGCGTGGCTCTCGCCCGCGCGCTCGTCACCGAGCCCAAGATCCTGCTGCTGGATGAACCGCTCTCCGCGCTCGATGCCCATCTCGTCATTCGCATGCAGGGGGTGCTGACCAAGCTCCAGCGTGAACTGGGCATCACCTTCGTCTATGTCACGCACTCCCAGTCCGAAGCCTTCGCGATGGCGGACCGCGTCGTCATCATGTCCAAGGGCGAGATCGCGCAGATCGGTTCCGCCCGCGACATCTACCGCACGCCCGCCAACCGCTTCGTGGCGGAATTCGTGGGCCGCAACAACATCTTCTCAGGCACGGGAACAGGCGCGGGAACCGTGGAGACGCCGGCCGGCACGTTCGAACTCGACTCGCGGGCGCAGCAAGGTCAACCCGTCAGCTTCGTCGTGGCGGCGGATGTGGTCAGCCTTTCGGCCACCACGCCAGCCGCCCGCAACGCCTTTGCCGGCCAGCTGATTTCGGAGGAATTCGTGGGATCCATGGTAACCCTCTTCTTCGAAGCGGCCGGCGGCATGGAGGTCAAGGTGCAGGTGCAGGAACGCCTGCTCGAGGGCATCCCGCGCGAGCCCGGCCAGCAGTTGTTCCTGTCCTTTGATCCGTCGCATGCGCATGTACTGAAAGGGTGAAACGATGATCCGCAACCCCATCCCCTGGCCCAATGGCGCCCGCTGCGCCTGCGCCATCACCTTCGACATGGACGCGGATTCGCTGATCCACATCTCCCGCCCGAAGGATGGCCACGACCGGCTCTACCCCATCAGCATGGGCCGCTACGGCCCCACCGTGGCGGTGCCGCGCATCCTGGACACCTACCGCAGGCTTGGGCTGAAGCAATCCTTCTTCATCCCCGCCTGGTGCATCGAGCAGTATCCCGAAGCGGTCGAGGCCATGCTGAAGGATGGCCATGAGATTGGCCACCATGGCCTGATCCATGAAGACCCGATCGAGACCAAGGGCGAGGACCAGAGGGTCGCCTTCGAAAAGGCCCTGGACATCCACAAGCGCCGCATCGGCCGGAGCCCCCGCGGCTACCGCGCGCCGGTCTACAACGTCACCCAGCAGGTCATCGATCTCCTGGTCGAGCACAAGTTCCTGTACGAGTCATCGCTGATGGCCGACGACATCCCCTATCTCATGAAAACGGACAAGGGTGAGCTTTGGGAGGCGCCCGTGCATTGGGGCACGGACGACTGGCCGCCCTTCGCGCATTATGCCGAGATCGACTACATGATGCCGGTGAAGGCACCCTCCGAGGGCCTGAAGGCCTTCTGGGAGGAGTTCGACGCGCAGTATGAGGCCGGCGGCTTCTGGATCGGCATCTGGCACCCCTTCCTCACAGGAAGGCTGGCGCGCTGGCGGCAGGTGGAGCAGTGGCTGGAACATACGCTGACGACGAAAAGCGTCTGGTTCGCACCGCTCGAGGAGATCATCGGCCACGTCAAGAAGGTGACGGAAGACGGCAGTTACACGCCGCGCGTCGAACGATTGCCCTACTACACGGTGAGCCAGGCCGGCTGAGGCGCGGACTCCGCCCAAGCCGCAACGAGCGCAAGTGGGACTGAGTTGACCGCCCTTCGCGCCAGAGGGTCGTGATCAATTGAAACCGGCTCGCGCTCCCCTGGCCTTCACCAGGCGAAGGCCGAGGTCAGCCTTGGGGCGTGTCCCACGTGGAAAGACCGCTGGATTCCAGCCTGCGCCGGAATGCAGGCTTCAAACACCGGACATGCTCGCCCATCCCATTTGGCGGCGCGATACTCTATCCGCATGCCGAGGGCGCGGCCCCTTCCAGTTGCGAAGGATCACGCAGGAGATGCAGCAGAACCAGCGCCCCGCCGCCCGCCAGCACGAGCATGATGGCCAGCAGGGCCGTGCGCTCCCCTCCGGCGAGGGTGAGCACGGAGAACAGGCCCGGCCCCAGCGCTGCCGCGGCGCGGCCCGCAACGGTGAAGAGCCCAAACATCGCCACCGAATTGTTCAGGTTCACGCTTTCAGCAAGAAACCCACGAAGCGCCGCAGCCGTCGCGCCGAGGCAGCAGCCGATCACCGTCACCGTGGCGATCGGCATCCACGGCCCGGAACCGAATGCCAGCAGCAGCAGAACCGCCATCCATGCGGCGAGCAGGATTGCCATGTGGACGGGCCGGGAGCCGCGCGACATGAGGAAGTTCCAGCCGAAGGTGGTTGGCACCGACAGCACATGAATCAAGAGCAGCAGCCAGAGGAGGTCCTGAAGGTCCTGCCCGAAGCGGCTGGCCAGGATGGGCGCCGTGAAGACCACCACGACGGACGTGACCATCTGAACAAGCATGGTGCCGAGCAGCAAACGCAGCACGCGCACGTCGGACCGCCACTGCCTCAGGGCACCGAACACGCCCAGCACCGACCGTGCGCCGGAAGCACCCATCAGGCTCGCGAAGCCCTCCCGGCGCATCATCGCGAGGGCGGCGGCGAAGAACACGGCGCTGACGACCGCAAGCACGCCGAAGCAGGTGCGGAGCAGTTCCGTCGTCTGGGGCCTGCCGTCGATGACCACGAGAAGCACCACGATGGCGAAGAAGCCACCCAGATAGCCAAGCGCCCAGCCGAAGCCCGAAAGCGTCTGGCGGGTGGCCCTCGGCAGCAGGTCAGGCAGGAAAGACTCATAGATCGCCGTGGCCGCGAAATAGAACACCTGCGCCGCCACATAGGCCAGCGCGGCCTGCAGCAGGGATGCGCCCGGGTTCCAGGCCAGCGCGCCAATGGCCGCCACCAGGCCAAGGCTGAGAGACGCGAGCAGTGAAAACCGCGAGAAGCGCCCTGCCATCGCGGCGGAGGCCACGGCCGCAAGGCTGCTTGCAAGCACGGCGAATGCCACCAGTGCGCCCCAAACCGCAGTGGGGTTGGCTTGCCCCTTCAGCAGGCCACTGAAATAGATCGGCAACAGCACAGTCGGCGCCAACCCGATATAAACGGAGTTCGCTACATCATAGGCCGCCCATGCGAAGGTGCGGCGCGTCAGCCAGGCTTCCCCCATCTGCACCCCGGAATTTCACGCGAATTGTGTGTGCGTGATCATTTGGATATCGCGCGCATCATTATATTGTCCGGACGCAAACGATAGTACGCGACTTGTAACAAGCTAAGCACCTGTCCGGAAGAGGAATCGAGCCGGGGCAAATGCGCGCGAACCACAGGTAGAAGACTTCGTCTAGAATTTACTTTTCCGGCGCTTTCCAGCGGAAGCGGCTCGAAAACAATGAAGTGGGGAGGAAACATGGACACTGGAATTCTCAAGCGGCTTCTCGACCGCCTCCTGCTCTCGGCAGCGGTTGCCGCGACGATTGGCTTTGCCAGTGTCCCGGTTCGCGCGGAAGCACCGCCGGAGGCCGCCGCCGCACTGGCGGAACAGGCCCCCGAACCCTTGTCGGCCAAGGAACTCGAGATTCTCGTCGCGCGCATTGCGCTCTACCCGGATGAACTGATCGCCGTGGTTTCGGCCGCATCGCTCTATCCGCTGCAGATCGTGGAAGCGCAGCGCTTCCTCGACCAGTACCAGACCAATAAGACCCTGAAGCCCAAGACCAGCTGGGACGGCAGCATCGTCTCGCTGCTGAACTACCCCGAGATCGTCAAGATGATGAGTGACGACCTGGATTGGACCCAGCTGTTGGGCGAGTCCATCGTCAACCAGCAGGACGACGTGCTGTCGGCCATCCAGCAACTGCGCGAGCAGGCCGTCGCCAACGGTATCATCAAGTCGGACGAAAAGGTGAAGGTGGTCGAGAAGGAAGACACCATCGTCATCGAGCCGGCCAGCAAGGAGGTCATCTACGTGCCGCAATATGCGCCGGAGATGCTCTATGAACCGGATTACGTCTACCAGCCCATCACCTATTTTCCCGATCCCTACCCCTACTACTGGAATCCGGCGGCAACCTTCTTCGCCGCGACCGTCACCGGCGTGATCTGGGCCGCCGCCGTCGACTGGGACGACGGCTTCTGGGGCGGCGACTGGGACTGGAACGATGGCTGGGGCAACAATGACGTCGACATCGATTTCGACTGCAACAACTGCATCATCGGCAGCGACTTCAGCGGCAAGCTGAATTTCAACGACGTCGACTGGACCAAGATCGACCGCGACAAGATCAAGTTCGACAACGACACGTTCCAGAATTTCGACAATTCGAAATTCAAGGACAGCTTCAAGAACAACGACAAGATCCAGCTGAAGGACAAGGCGAAGTTCGAAGATAACCGCCTCGACAAGACCTCTCGTCCCGGCAAGGGCGATATCCAGACGAAGGACATCCGCAAGTCCACGCTGGACAAGATGAAGGACCGCCCGGTGAAGGACTTCAAGCCGAGCGACAAGTTGGCGAAGCCCGGAAACGCCCCGCAGAAGACCAACCTCAAGAAGCCCGACATCAAGCCTGCCGACAAGATGGAACGGCCTGCCAGCATCAATCGTCCTGTTGGCAAGCCGAAGCCCGGCCTCGAGTTCGACCAGCGCCCGCAGAACGTCTCGCCACTGGGAGACATGAACCGCAGCCGCGATGCGCTGAAGCAATCCCAGCGTGGCAACAAGGCGATGGGCGGCGGTGTCAAGCGCCCGCAGTCCGGCGGCGGCGCTCAGAAGAAAATCATACCGAAGCACAATGTGGGCGGCGGCGGCGGCCGCGGGCACCGGCGGTAACGAGATCAGCAGGAGAGGAAGAAACGATGATGAAGAAGCACCTGTTTTCCGCGCTGCTGCTTGGGGCCGCAATCGCCGTCTCGCCGGCCCTCACCGTATTGCCGGCTCACGCGGTCAGCGACGAGGTCAGCGCCTATCTCGGCGGCGAGCCTGCTGCCTTCGACACGGCGGACCAGGGCGTCCAGGCCTTCAAGGACACGATGGCGAAGGGCGACCTCGCCGCCGTCGCAAAGCTCCTTGGGCTCGACCCGGCAAAGCTCGAAAAGAGTGAAGGCATCAATGACACCCTGAACGAGATCAAGGCGGCGACGGCCGCCATGGTGAAGGTCGACGACGAAGGCGACCAGCAGATCCTGGACCTCGGCCCCCAGCTCTGGCCCTTCCCCTTCCCCGTGGTGAAGGGCGAGGACGGCAAATGGGCCTTCGACACGGTGGCAGGCCTCGAGGAAATCGTGAACCGCCGCATCGGCGAGAATGAGCTGCAGGCCATCGAGACGGCGCGCCTCTATGTTCAGGCGCAGCAGCAATACGCCAGGGAGGACCATGACGGCGACGGGGTCCTCGAATATGCCCAGAAGGTCATCAGCACCGAGGGCCAGACCGATGGTCTCTACTGGCCCATCGAGCAGGGTGACGGCGAGAGCCCGGTGGGTCCCGCGCTGGACCTCGGCGCGGTGGAAAAGGCAAAAGCCGGTGAAGGCTACTTCGGTTACAAATTCCGCATCATGAAGCGCCAGGGCGACAATGTGGCGGGCGGCGCCTATGACTACGTGACGAACGGAAACATGATCGGCGGCTTCGCACTGATCGCCTGGCCTGCGAGATATGCCGAAACCGGTGTGAACACCTTCGTCGTGAACCAGGCCGGCATCGTCTATGAGCGGGACTTCGGCCCGGACACCGGCAACATCGTTTCCGGCATCAAGACCTTCAATCCCGGCGACAAGTGGAGCGTGGTGGAGGATTGATCTCGGCCCTGCCGGGCAGAGCGGGCCGACGAACCCACGCGGCGGAACACTATCCGGCAGGACGGCTTGTTGAGCGGTCAAGCTCCTCCGCCGCGGCGGACTCCCAACCCCATGCCGCATCAGCAACGCGGCGGGCAGCTTTTGATGAATGGGCGTTCAGCTTCATGAACGAACATTCAGCTTTCCACCAGCGTCACGCCGATTTTGTTTGGTTTTCAGTGGTTTGGAGGGAACTTCGCCACGCGTTTCGACTTCTTCCCGCGTGAACAGCGAGGAGGTTATCTCATGTTTAAATCAGTGATGATCGCAGGCGCCGTGGCGCTCGGCGCATTCGGCATGACGAGCGATGCGGAAGCCCGCACCAGCGTGGGCATCTATTTCGGCGTCCCCTTCTATGACTATCAGGTGGGGCCGGGCTGGCGTTACTACGACGGCTATGGCTGGTACGATTATGGCCGCTGGGGCGACTTCCGCCGCCATCACCGCAGCGATCGTCTCAGCTGCCGCGAAGCACGCCGCCTTGTCGACCGCCGCTTCGACCGCGTCCGCGTCGTCGAATGCAACGGCCGCACCTATACGTTCCGCGCCGAAAATCGCCGCGGCAAGCGGGTGACCGTCTATGTGAACTCGCGCACCGGTGCCATCTGGCGCTAAGCCGACAACGACAACTCCGGTTCCGGCCCCTCACTGGGGCCGGTTCTGCTTATGCACACGACGAACGCGTGTGCGGCATCCGCTTTACGCGATTCGCAGAAACCAAGTTTGTTGATGAAGTGGCGCTCCCTGCGTAAGTGGATCAGGTGAGCCAGCGGAACTCGTATAACTCGCT